>Ga0075418_10000128_pt1 | contig 67479 bp, 57 predicted proteins | sample SoiMetdeltSBSDD2_FD_81776 | JGI IMG/M metagenome (GOLD analysis project Ga0075418, IMG submission 81776) | Bulk soil microbial communities from a Populus tree surrounding site in Tennessee, USA - Soil MetaG P. deltoides SBSDD2 | ecosystem: Environmental > Terrestrial > Soil > Tree plantation...
CCACAACAAGCGCGTGTATCGGTTGACCTTCGTGTTCGTCGACGAGCAGAAGCGCCGTCACCAGATCCGGGCTCGCTCCCATCGTCACCAGAATCTGCTCGAGCATTCGACCGAACCGGTGCTCTACGACCCGGTCAGCCAGGCAGCAGTGCTGCTCGACACGATTCCAGGCAGCCCGAGCGCCGGAGGCAATGGCTGCTTCGAGCCCGCCAGCATGGTCGAGGTCCTGCGCGTACTCGTGATGCCGGCGGTCGCGGGTGTCCTGGTCTGGCTCGGCACGTGGTTCCCTCTGTGACGCCGCAACGGGTCTGGCTGCGTGATTCGCATTTGTCGTTGCCCCGCGTTGCGGCGTCGGCAGCAATGCTCTGACGCGTAGCTTGCCCGAGCCTGCTCGCCGGCGAGCAGGCTCAGACAAGCCACGCGAAGTCCGTGTTGCCGCCGCTCAGCACCATGCCGATGCGCTTGCCGCGCAGCTCGGGTGCGATGGCGCAAAGCGCCGCGAGCACGGTCGCCGCACTCGGTTCGACGACGATCTTCATGCGTTGGAGGAAGAACCGCGCCGCTGCGACGATCGCCGCCTCGTCGACGGTGACGATGCGCACTCCGTGCTGCCGCAGTAGGTTGAAGTTGGGTTCGCCGAGTCCCGTCATGAGGCCGTCCCCCCACGACTTCGCGCCGTCGACGCGCGGCTGGCGCACGCCGGTCAACATCGAACGCGCAGCGTCGTCGACGGCCTTCGGTTCGGCGCCGAGCATCCACGCGCCGGGCAGCAAAGCACGCACGACGACCGCGGTGCCCGCACAGAGCCCGCCGCCGCCGACCGGCGTGATCACGACGTCGAGGTCCGGAACGTCCTCGAGCAGCTCGAGCGCCGCCGTGCCCTGCCCCGCGATGACGAACGGGTTCTCGAACGGATGCACCATCACGGCGCCCCGTTCTTGCTGCAGGGCGGCGCACACCGCGTCGCGTTCGGCCGCCTTGCAGAGCCGGATCTCTGCGCCATAGCCGCGCACGGCCGCGACCTTGACGTCCGGTGCGTTGTCGGGCATCACGACCGTGCACGGGATGCCGCGCTTTTGCGCCGCATAGGCGAGCGCCGCGCCGTGGTTGCCGCTGCTGTGCGTGATGACGCCGCGCTTGCTGCCTGCGTCGTCGAGCGCGAACACGGCGTTGCAGGCGCCGCGCGCCTTGAAGGCACCGACCTTCTGCAGGTTCTCGCACTTCGCGAAAACCCTCGCGCCGAGCTCGGCGTCGAGCGTCGCGGAGGTCAGGACCGGAGTGCGATGCACGTGGCCGCGGATGCGCACCGCAGCAGCGCGGATGTCGGCGAGGGTCGTCACTGGCGGGCACGATACCAACCAGCAGGCGCCGCGGCGCTGTGGCTACTGCTGCTGCACGCGCAACCGCCCGTTCTTGCGGTCGACGTCGTAGACCTTGTTGCCGAGCGGCATGCCCGTGAGCCTGAAGTCGACCGGGTCGCCGATCGGATCGTCCTGCACCTCGCCGTAGCGGACCGCGAAGCCGCAGGCGATGCGGAAGATGTTGTCGAGCATGAACGAGTGGAGGTAGAGGTCGACGCCGCGGTAGCGCGAGCCGATGCCCGTCTCGGGGTGGTAGTGCTCGAACGAGTTCGCGACGCTGCTGCCCTCGGTCGCGCCGCTCATCATCGTCACGGTCTTCTTGAGCAGTTCGACCGCAAGCTTCTGCGCGCGCTTGTTGCCGCGTTCGGCCCAATACGTGAGGCCCTCGAGGATGTGCGTGTTGATCATCGGCCAGACGCGTCCGTTCCACGGGCAGCCCTTGCGCGTGCCCTTCCAGCGCCCCGTCGCGTCGAACGTCGAATCGCTCATCGCGATGCTGGGCACCGGGAACTTGGTCCAGAACTCCTCGCGGTCCGACAGCGTGTCGAGCATGCGGTCGACCTGCTTCTGGTTCGGGATGTCGGTCGCGAGCGGGTAGAACCCGACGGCCGCCTTGACGTTCGTCTTGCGGCGGTTGTCGGGGTCGAGGTCCATGAAGAGCCCCGCCTTCTCGTCCCACATCTTCTTGCGGATCGTGTCCAGGATGACCTCGGCCTCCGCCTGGAAGCGGTTCGCCATCGCCTTCTCCTGGATCTCCTCGGCGACCTTGTAGAGCCACTTCACCATCCGGTAGCGGAACACCGAGGCGTCGATGCCCTTGAGCCGGAACTGTTCGGTGAACTCGATCGCGCGGTCGGCCTTGTCGTCGATCACCGTGTAGCGGCGCGAGAACTCCTGACCGGCCTCGAAGTGATTCACGATGTCCGTCAGGCCGCTGCCCTCTGGATCGCGGTTGTTGGCGAGCCACTTCACGTAGCGCTGCATCGCCATCAGCACGGCCTTCTTCGTGGCCTTGTCGGGATGGATCGCGTCGAGCGCCTCGAAGCCGCCGCCCCAGTCGGCGTGATAGAAGTCGCTGACGTTGAGGCCGCTCATGTAGACGCGGCCCGGCACCTGCCCGTTGTGGTGCACGTTCTCGAAGAACACCTTGAGACAACCGCGCGCCAGCGTCGGGTCCTGCAGCCAGCGCGCCTCGCGCATGATCGAGGGCGAGCTGAAGGCCGAAGGCTGGTGGAACGCACCATTGCCTTCGCAGACCGCGGCAGCAGAGTAGAGGCCGGCGCCATGCGGTTGGCGCAGCACGCACAACAGCTCGAAGCGGTGGCGCACCACGCGTTCGAGCTCCTTGTTGTCGCAGTGGAAGCGCGGCGCCTTGTCCCAGAACGCGTGCCAGCCGTTCTCGTCCTTGGCGTCGGGTCGGCGCGCGCGGAAGTTCACGCCCTTGCCCTTGAACACGACGTTGGCCTCGAAGCGGTGCATCGCCTTCGAGCCGGCCTTCAGCGGCACTGGCCGGAACAGCCCCGCGTAGACGCGCGAGCCCGGAATGATGGGGCTCGGCTTCTCCATCGGGCGCTTCGCGCGCGGCGTCGGCATCGCATCCATCTCGAACCACGGCGTCTCCTCGAAGTCCGGGCGATCGCTGCCGCCCTCCGCGAAGAAACCCTGCAGACAGCGCGCGCCCTTGCTGAGCGGACTCGAGTAGTGGATGTCCGCCGGCACTTCGGGGGAGTCGCCGATCTTGAGCATGCGCCGGATGCGGAAACTGTCGCCCTCGAGCGAGACAGGTTCGCCCTCGGGATCCGTGACCGTCCACATCACAACCGTGATCTCGCGATCGGCCTTGCCGGTGTTCGCGAGCTCGAGCTCGGAGACGAACCGGTCGTCGTGGCTCACGAAGCGACGTTCGACGACCTTCAGGCCGCCTGGTTCGTCGAACGACAACGTGGCGCGGCCCTGCTCGTGCTCGACCTGGCGGAAGTGCAGCGCGATCGGCTTGCCCTGCTCGAGCAGCGCCATGAAGAACACTGACGGCACGACTGCGCTCGCGATGTTCGCTTCGTCCGCGAACCCCAACGTCTCGAGGAAGCGTGGGAAGCGCGGCGCGTAGAGGCAGTAGCCGCCACCGGCCAGCGCATACTTTTTCTTCTGATTCATTCCGGAGTCCCGGGGGCGAGGGAGCACGGCGCTCTGGAGCTGCGGATCACGGTTGCGCTGAACAGGAATTTTGACAGCAGGCGAAGTCCGCATAACAGTATCTTTTGAGCGAACTTGCGTCGATTCTTGTCGTTGTGTTCCGGCCATCCTTGGATCCGGCATTACCGGATAAGTAGTGAGCGCTGCGCGCATCTTGATGGCTTCCGGAAAACAGTCAAGCGGTTTCCAACTTGACCGCGCACGGACTGCAGCATCCCCGTGAGGTGGAACGCGCCCGACCCGACGCACTCACGGGCGCGGTGCTCGGATCATTCGAAGTCGCCGAAGTCAGCGCGGAGCCGCTCGAGCACGGCGAACAGTTCGGGCGGCATCGGATCCGGGAGCTCGAGCCGTTCGTTCGTGACGAGGTGACGCATCGAGATCCGCTGCAGGTGCAGGAAGAGCCGCTGCAAACCGTACCGGTCGCGGAATGCAGCGTTGAGCCGCGCTCGGCCGTGCGTCTCATCGCCGAGGATGTGGCGCCCGCAGATGCTCGCGTGCCGCCGGATCTGGTGATAACGACCCGTCGAGATGCGGCAGCGCACGAGCGCGCAGTGGCGGAACGCTTCTACGAGCTCGAACTCCGTGCACGCGTGCCGCAGCTTGTCCTTCTCGTCCGCGAGCGGTTCGTCGCACTTCCACGCGTCGGGCAGCGAACGGTCGCCGCCGGGCCAGCGCAACAACGCCATGTATTCCTTCACGGCATCCGGCGATGCGAGACAGGCCTGCAGCGCGGCGGCCGCCGCCGAAGAGAACGCGAACAGCAGGACCCCGGAAGTCGCGCGGTCCAACCGGTGGAACGGGTAGAGGAACCTGCCGAGCTGGTCGCGCACGACCTGCAGCGCAGCGGGTGCGTCCTTGTGGTGATCGTCGCGATGGACGAGCAACCCGCTCGGCTTGCTGACCGCGACGAAGTCGGCGTCGAGGTGCAACACGCGCAACGGCGGCTGCACCACCACGTCGGCAGTGGCCTCGGACAGCGGAGCCGGCAGCGGATTCGAAGGCACCTCGAACATGGGGCAGGATTGGAGCAGTCCTCGCTCCCAAGACAACCGCCCGCTACACCCAGGGCGTGAATGTCTGGTCGTTTCTCGCCGACGCGGCAACGAAGTCCCCGCAGCGCCAAGCCCTGCGCCAGGGCTACCGCGTGCTCGACTACCGCGCTGCCATGCAGGCGGCGACGCGCCTCGCCGCGACGCTGCATGCGCGAGGGGTTCAACCGGGTGATCGCGTCGGCTGCCTCATGCACAATGACATCGATCACTTCCTGGCCTACTTCGGCGTGGCTGCCGCGGGCGCCATCCTCGTGTCGTTGAACACGCGGCTGGCGGCTGGCGAACAGCGCACGATCCTCGAGCACAGCGGCAGCGCAATGCTGCTGCACGACGCGGCTCACCGGCAGCGCGCCGCCGAGATCGGCACCGCCGCGCGAGCCGGAGCGGTGCTCGTCGCCGATGCGATCGCCACGGGCGAACGACGCGGCTCGCCGGTGGCGTTGGCCGGCGCCGACCAACCGGCGCAGCTCTACTACACCAGTGGGACGACCGGTGCGCCCAAAGGCGTCGTGTTGACGCACCGCAACGTCTGCACACACGCGCTCGCTGCCGTGAAGGAACTGTCGCTGACGGCCGATGACCGCTGGGCTCACGTCGCGCCGATGTTCCACCTCGCCGACGCGTGGGCCACGTTCGCGATCACCGCCGTCTGCGGCACGCATGCCTTCCTGCCGACGTTCACGCCGATCCAGGCACTCGACCTGCTCGCCAGTGATCGCATCACGATCACGAACCTCGTGCCGACGATGCTCAACCTCATGGTGAACGAGCCGGCCGCCTCCGACCGCGCCTACTCGCTGCGCGTGATGCTGAGCGGCGGCGCCCCGATCGCACCCGACACCGTGCGGCGCATCCTCGCGACGTTCCGCTGCGATTACGTGCAGACCTACGGCATGACCGAGACGAGCCCGTATTTGACCGTGAGCCTGCTGACGCCCGAACTGCAGCGGCTGCCGCTGGCGCAACAGCTGCGCTGGAAGTGCAAGACCGGGAGGCCGTTCTACGGCGTCGAGCTCGAGGTCGTCGACGACCGCGGGAAACCGGTGGCAGCCGACGAGCACACGGTCGGTGAGATCCGCGTGCGCGGCGCGACCGTGACTCCCGGGTATTGGCAGGACCCCGCGGCGACGGCCGCGGCGTTCGACGAGGATGGGTTCCTGCGCACGGGCGACCTCGCGACGATCGACGCGCACGGCTACGTCGACATCGTCGATCGCAAGAAGGACGTCATCAAGACCGGCGGCGAGTCGGTGTATTCGGTCGAAGTCGAGAACGTGTTCTACGCGCATCCTGCGGTGCTCGAGTGCGCGGTGTTCGGTGTGCCCGACCCGGTCTGGGGTGAGCGAGTCACCGCCGCGGTCGTGCTGCGTCCCTCTGCCTCGGCAACGGCAAACGAGTTGATCTCGTTCTGCCGCGATCGCATCGCGCACTTCAAAGCGCCGAAGGAAGTGCGGTTCATGGCAGCGTTGCCGCGCACGGGCTCGGGGAAGATCCAGAAGAAGGCGCTGCGCGACGGGGTTGGCTAGGCCAACAGACAGGCGCAGCGGCTCTCCCACGGCATCGGTTGACACCCGGGTGAAGGAGTGCAGAACTCTTGATAGTCTCCGTTCCCGAGGTTGTACCCATGACCGCCCGCACGCCCCATTCCTCGACTCACTCGCTCTTCGACTACTTGATCTGGGTCCCCGCTGCGTTCTACGCCGTGCTGCTCGCAAAGGGCCTCACGTTCGCGCCATACCAGACCGATCCTCTGACGCTGTCGTTCGCGGTGGCGATCTTTGCGTTGGTCGCGTGCGCGCACTCCGCGAACGCGAGACGAATACGCGAGCTCAGCGCCACCGTTCATCAACTGCGGGGAACCTCCACGGCGACAGCCGCGCAGTCTGTCTCACTTCCGCCGTAGCGCGACGATGCGGTTCGTGTTGGTGCCGGCCTCGTTGTTGTCGATGCCCCAGCAGTTCGCGGTCTTCGTGAATTCCTGCGCGTTCACCATGACGAGCATCGGCACGAACCCTGCATCCACGGCGCACGGCACGACCGCTTCTTCGAGCCGCACCTTGCCCTTGCGCACCTCGCCCACTTCGAACGCGACGTAACCGCCACCGCGCACGATGCGGTGCAGCTCCACGAACACCTCGCCCATCGCCTGCTGCCACGCTTCGACCGTGCGCGCCATCGTGATCGGCACCGCCTGGCTGTCGATGCCGCAGAACCAGCAGCGCATCCAGTTGTCGTCCGCGTATTGCACGACGTCGAGGAATGGCGGCGACGTCACGACGAGCTGCACGCTGCCATCCGCGAACTGCGGCATCTTGCTCGCCGGCCCCGTCGTCAACACGGCCTGTCGCGCGAAGACCTCCGAGTCGCGGCGCCACAAAGGGCTCACGTCGCGCAGCAGCGACTTCGATTTCTTCGCGAGGATCGCCTTCACGTCGCGGAACGGCGGCGTCTGCTTGCGCTTCTCGTTGATCTTGCGCTGCGCAACCGCCGAGGTCGCCTGGTTCGGCGGCAGCGTGTAGACCGAGAAGAAGCCGGCCGAGTGGCCCGTGAGGCGGTTCACGGCGATCATGCGGATCCACTCGTCCACGGCATCGAGCGTGCCGTTCGCGGCCTTCGCGAGTAGCTGCTCGCGCAAACCGCAGATCGCGCGCAGGGTGTCAGGATGGAAGAAGACGAGCAGGTCCTCGTCTAGCTCGCCGTGCCAGGTCAGATCGAGCGACTCGATCCGCGCACGCACGGCCGCGAGCGACGGCGGACAGAACCGCGGCTGCACCAGCAGCGCCGAGAGCGGATTCACGTCGTTGCCGCACGGCACCCGCCCGCGCAGCGCCGCCTCGAGCGGCGTCGTGCCGCGGCCCATGAACGGGTCGAGCACGCGATCGCCCGGCTTCGACAACCGCTCGACGAAGAACGCGGGCAGCGACGGCTTGAAGCACGCGCGGTAGCTGATCTCGTGCAGGCTGTGCCCTTCGCGCTGCGTCGACGTCCAGAACTCGTTCGTGAACGTCGGCACGCGCAGACCCGCGACAGCGAGCTCGCCGACGATCGTGCGCGTACCGAAGGCAGCGAACTCGCGCAGCTCAGTTGCGAGGTCGAGAGACGCGGAGCGGATCGGTTCGGCGGCGGCACCGGTCACCTCTTCATCGGAACCTCTCGCTCGCTGCAGCACAAGGAACAGTCAGGACACACAGGAGTCGGATGCACGATCGCAGGACCTGGCGTGTACCGCTGCCAGACCAACCGGGCTCAGTCACACCACCAGGTGCCGTGCGATGCCCGGATCCACTTGTCCCAACCCGAACCCAAGAAACTCAGGTAGTACTCCTGGCCGTAGGGGTCGTAGTCGAACGGAGCCTTCCCCCAGATGCCGATACAGGTGTCAGGGATGGTTGGCACGAAGGCTGGCGCCAGCGCCTCGAGCTGCGCGGGGTAGTGGCCATGCGTGCTTCGGTAGGTCTCCAAGGCCGCAGCCAACGCATCACCGCGCTCACAGCTGTGCCCGACCTGCGCGCGGTAGACAACTCTTCCCACCAATACACCGCCGACGGTTCCGGATACCGCGACGACTATTGCGACGCAGCCATTCACCCACAAATGCCGCTTTCGCTCCGCAACGCCCGCCACGACGGCCCCGAACGACACAGGCACGACGACGAACACGACGGCGAACAGACAGAGAAGCAAGGCTTCGAACGACTCCAAGACGCTGCAAGCGACAGCAGCAAAGACGAATGTCCAGGCAACCAGGATCCATGGCCACGCCATTCAAGGGGGCATCGACGCTCGTTCTCCACCGCTATTCCCTCTCTCGCATCGATCACCATTTCCGCATAGCGCGATGGCGTTGATGCGCAGTGGCTCCAGCGCCCGAGGCTCGTAAGATCCGCGCCCCCCGTACCCATGTCGATCCGCCGCGAAGGCCCCGTCACCGAACGCCTGCTCACGCTGCTGCGCGAACATCCGGGCCCCGACCCCGCCTCCACTGGCGCGCTCGACGAGCCGATCGCCGCACACTCCTCGCTGACGCGCCGCCAGGCCATAGCGCTGTTCGAGTCGGCGATCCAGTCGCGGCTGCAGGACCTGCTGTCGCGCGAGCTCAAGGACAAGGGCATCAGCTACTACACGATCGGCAGCAGCGGTCACGAAGCGAACGCCGTCTTCGGCCACCTGCTCGAGACGACCGACACGGCCTTCTTGCACTACCGCAGCGGCGCCTTCATGGCCGCGCGCGCGCGCAAGGGCAGGGGCGAGACACCGTTCTTCGATGCGATGCTCTCGTTCTGCGCCTCCGCAGAAGACCCGGTCAGCGGCGGCCGGCACAAGGTGCTCGGTTCGCCGACGCTGCACGCGCCGCCGCAGACCAGCACGATCGCGAGTCATCTGCCCAAGGCCACGGGCTTCGCGATGTCGCTGCAGCGACTCGAGCGACAAGGTCTGCCCGTGCAGCGCGGTGTGCCCTGGGACAGCATCGTCTACTGCAGCTTCGGCGACGCCTCGATGAACCATGCGACGGCGCAGGCCGGCTTCCACGCTGCAGGCGCCGCGGTGCTGCACAGCCTGCCGTGTCCGATCCTGTTCGCGTGCGAGGACAACGGCATCGGCATTTCGGTGCGCACGCCGGACACGTTCGTCGCCCGCATGATGCAGGCGCGCCCCGGCATCCGCTATTTCGCGTGCGACAGCCAGGACTTCCCGGGCGTGTGGGCCACGGCCGCGGAGGCGATCGCCTACGTGCGCTCGCATCGCAAGCCTGCCTTCGTGCACACGAAGATGGTCAGGCTGATGGGCCACGCGGGTTCCGACGTCGAGACGAACTACCTGACGCTCGACGAGATCGAACAGAACGAACGGCGCGATCCGTTGCTCGCGTTCGCGGACCTGCTGCTGCGATGCGGTGCGATCGGCAAGGATGCGCTCACGGCGCTCTGCCACGACACCGACCAGCGCCTGCGCCGCGCCGCGGCCGAGGCAGCGACCCGCAGGAAGCTCGCGACCGTCGCCGAGATCGTGAAGCCGCTCGCGCGCCCACAGGCAGGTCAATGTCGGGTGCAGGTCGCGGATTCCGAAACGCGGGCGAAGGTCTTCCGCGGCAAGCTGCCCGAGGACGACCCGCGGCCGCGACACCTCGCATTCCGCATTCCGCAGGCGCTCACGGACCTGTTCGCCGCGTACCCGAACGCATTCCTGTTCGGCGAGGACGTCGCGAAGAAGGGCGGCGTCTACAACGCGACGGCTGGCCTGTTCGAGACGTTCGGTCCCGGGCGTGTGTTCAACACGATGCTCGACGAGACGACGATCCTCGGGCTCGCGCAGGGCATGGCGCAGGCGGGAGGTCTGCCGTTCCCGGAGATCCAGTATCTCGCCTACGTGCACAACGCGATCGACCAGATCCGCGGGGAAGCCGCTTCGCTGCAGTTCTTCAGCAGGGGTCGCTACCGGAACCCGATGGTCGTGCGCATCGCGGGTCTCGCCTACCAGAAGGGGTTCGGCGGGCACTTCCACAACGACAACTCGGTCGGTGCCCTGCTCGACATCCCGGGCATCGTGCTCGGCGTGCCGGCTCGCGCCGACGATGCGGTGCTGATGCTGCGCACGATGACGGCCATGGCGCAGCAGCACGGCATGGTGTGCCTGTTCCTCGAGCCGATCGCGCTCTACATGCAGAAGGACCTGCATGCGCAAAACGACGGGCGGTGGCAGTTCCCGTATCCGCCGCCACACGAGCTCATGGAACCCGGCGAGGGCCGCGTCTACGGGCCGAGCGACGACGACCAGCTCACGATCGTGACGTTCGGCAACGGCCTCTGGATGAGCCTGCGCGTGCAGCAGCGGCTGCGAGAGCGCGGCATCGCGGCGCGTGTGTTCGACCTGCGCTGGCTGCTGCCGCTGCCGATCGACCAGGTGAAGCAGCACGTGCGCGCGACGCGGCGCTGTCTCGTCGTCGACGAGTGCCGCTACACGCACGGCGGACCGAGCCCGATGATCCTGACGGAGCTGAGCCAGGATCCCGAGCTCGAGGGGTGTGTGCTGCGCCGCGTCGCCGCGGTCGACAGCTACGTGCCGCTCGCCGCCGCCGCGAACCTCGTGCTGGTCTCCGAGTCAGACATCGAACAGGCCGCACTGTCCATCTGCGAGGAGAAGGTGCAGTGACGAAGCCCACCGCGGTCTTGTTCTGCCCCGGGCGCGGTTCCTACGGCAAGGACGAGCTCGGCTTCCTCGGCCGGACGCTGCGACCGGGCCCCGTCGCGGACGCGCTGCGAGCCTGTGACGACTGGCGCCGTTCGCAGGGTCGCGCGCCGCTGTCGGAGATCGATGGCGCCGAGAAGTTCCGGCCGAGCCTGCACCTCGACGGCGAGAACGCCGCGGAGCTCATCTACTTCGGCACGCTCGCGCACGCCGAACACCTGCGCGAGCGATACGAGATCCTCGCGGTCGCCGGCAACTCGCTCGGCTGGTACACGGCGCTGCCGGCCAGCGGCGCGCTCGATCCGCTGAGCGGGTGGCGCCTCGTCGCGACGATGGCTGCGCTGCAGAAACAGGTCACAGGCGGGCAGGTGCTCACGACGACGGTCGGCGACGACTGGCATCGCAATCCGGTCCTCGAGGTCGCCGTGCGGGCCATCGTGCACGCGCTGCAGGACCGCGGCGACGATTACTTCTGCGACTACAGCATCCACCTGGGCGGTCACGAAGTGCTCGCCGGCACCGAAGCCGCGATCGGCGAACTGCTGACGCGGTTGCCGAAGGTGAGGATCGGCGACCGCGACTTTCCGTATCGGCTCGCTGGCCACGGTCCGTTCCACACGCGCCTCTGTGCCGGCACTTCGGAGCAGGCAACTGCGTCCTTCGCCGACCTGCCGGTCGTGCCGCCGGCGTGCCACCTCATCGACGGCTTCGGCAACGTGCACTCACCGTGGTCCGCGGATCCACGCGAGCTGCTGCACTACACGACGCACGAGCAGGTGCTGTCGACGTTCGACTTCTCGGCCAGCGTGCGCACTGCGATGCGCGAGTTCCAACCCGATGTCCTGCTCTGCGCCGGCCCCGGTTCTTCGCTGCGCGCGCCCGTCGGCCACTGCGTGCTGTTCGAAGGCTGGCGCAAGCAGCGCGACAAGCAGGGGCTCTTCACTTCGCGGCTCGTGGCCACCGACTGATCAAGTCGCCACGATCGAACCGCCTCGCCGACGAGCAGCCCTTCCCCGCGCCGCAGCGGGGCTGGATGCGTGTTTCGCCGTTGTTGTTTCCCCGCGTTGCGGCGCGGGCAACATGACCGAGCCTGTTCGCCTCGCAGAGGCGACCAGACTCACGGCTTGACGGTCAGCAGCATCGCCGAACCGAGCTGCAATGGCTGCGTGGACGTGGCGCCAAACGCCTGGAGTGCCACGTTGAGGCCGATCAGCGGCAGGAGGTTGGGCACGCTGACATGGGCGTCGATGCGCCGGTCTCCCCGCGCGCGACCCGCCGCCAGGATGAAGGCCGTGCTCGCATCGAGCATCAAGTTGCCGATTGGCGTGGAATACCCAGGGCCCAACGACGGGGCGGCGATGATGCCACCGGGCCCCTCCTCGACGGCCACCGACAAGCGCGTCCCCATTCCGATCTGCAGCGGGTTCGCGGCCCAGATCTGCGGCGTGGCGATCTCCTGCGCGAGCATGAGGAAGCGCGACTCGGCCTGCGCTTCCGGTCCGACGGCCTTCTCGAGTCCGCCGGTGCCCAGGTCGAGGAAGTGCTTGAGGAACCCGACACCCACGTCGGCAACGCGCTCGAACACCGAGGTCGATGGGTATGTGCTGAGCCCTGCGATGTTCATGTGATCGCAGTCCTGGTTCAGCAGGTAGAGGAACTTCAGCCCATTCTGGCTCGCGATCGCATGGTAGTAGGGCATCGAGTACCACGCCCAGGGCGTGACCCAGTCACCGGTCCCGACCACGATGCCGAATGGCGACGTGACCTGGGAGGCGACGGCCCAACCCGGGGAAGCGGGTGCGAGCGCGAGGCCACAGCGATAGCCAGGGTTGTTCGCCAACACCGCGCCCGTCATGCCACCGCCCATCGAGTGTCCGGCCAAGGCCACGCGACTCACGTCGAGCTCGCCCTCGAAGAAGGAACCGACCCGACCGTTCTCCGCCAAGACGGCGGAATAGAGTGCGCGACCATCCTGCCCCTGGAGGATGAAGTTGTACTGAGCCGTGTTGCTGAGCACGACCACGAACCCTTCGCCAGCCCAAACGCGGCCGAGCCCGGCGTAGTCGATTCCGAGAAGCGAATAGCCGTGCAGGAACACGACGACGGGCCACCCCGTGCTTTGATGCAACAAGGGGGTGTCCACGCCTGCGGTCACCGCGGGGTAGCAGACGGTCGCGTCGAGGAACGGAGACCCGATTCCCGTCGTGTTGGGCCAGGCGACGGTGGTCGTTCCGACTGCAAGAGGGGTCTGCGCGCAGATCCCGCCAAACGAGAGGAGAAGGCAGATCGGTACGAGGAGATGGCGCATGGTCTCGAAGGCTTTCGTCGACAAGATTACCCCGGGCCGGCAGGCTCGCAACCATGACAAGGCCCTAGGGTGATCTTTCGGCCAATGGCAAGGGCAGCGCGGGCCGCCCCTTCCTACCCCTACTCGAGCCCGAACCCGAGTCGCCTCAACTCGCTGACGAGCTCCCTCCGCGCCACCGCATACTCGCTCTCTGCACCCCACATGGTCGCCATCCGTTCAGCCCAGCCCTTGGATTCGTTGACCGGCCGACCCTGGTAGCCGCCGCGCTCGGCATTGGTGGCCCGCGCCCACTGCTGCATCGCCTGATCGGCCGCATCGAGCACCTCGTCGGTGCGACGCGGATCGTAGCGGTCCCAATGCAACACGCCCTGAAGCGGCAGGCGCCCGCGCGGCACGGGATCGTCCGCTGCTTTGCCGACCGTCATGCCGAACACCACGTAGGTGTGGATCGGCAAGCCAAGCGTCTGCGCGAGCTCGATCGGGTGATTGCGCGCGGCCCCGATCATGCAGGCTCCAAGACCCTCCGCTTCGGCGGCGAGCTGCAGGTTCTGGCCGAACAGCGCAGCATCGACGGTTGCCTGCATGAACAGCTCGAAGCTCTGGGTCTGCAGGTTCGTGCCGTGTCGCCCACACGCAGCAGCGAGCTTGTGCAGATCGGCGCAGACCGCGAAGAACACCGGCGCCTCGACGATGTGACGCTGGCCGGCGCAGAGCCGCGCGCATGCTGCCTTGATGGCCTGGTCGCGCACGGCGACGACCGCGTAGGCCTGCAGGAAGCTCGACGTCGAAGCATGGCGCGCCGCGTCGACCAGGCGGTTGATCTGCGCCTCGGGCACGGGGTCAGGGCGATACGAACGGCGGCTGCGGTGGCGGAACATCTGCGCCAACGTGCTCCACGGCTCGCCGTGCAGTGCGCAGACTGCGGCACGCAGGTCCTCGGGACGATCGAGGTCGGCGAGCACCCAGGGGTTTGCCGACGGCACGACCTCGACGCGGGTGCGGTCGGCGCGCACGAGGTCCCGCAACGTGGTGCCCTCGAGGTCGATCTCGGCGAAGACAGTGCGCGTCATCGCGACGGGGTGGCCCGGCCGCTCGCGGAACAGCGGCAGTGCTATGCCGCAACCGGGCCGCTGCAGCAGCGCCAACAACGCCAGCACGGTCTCGGCCAGGACGAGCGCATGGTCGACCGGAAAGACGACCACCGCATCGGTTCCCGCCGGCAGTGCCTCGTTCGCCGCGCGCAGGCTGTCGGCCATCTCGCCACCCGATGGCACGATCACGCTGCGCGCGCCGAGTCCGGCCGGCAGCGGACTCGCATCGATGTTTCGCACGACGAACATCTCGTCGATGCCGGCCGCGCGGCAAGTCGCAGCGATCCGTTCGATCGGCGTGGTGCCCGCGAGGTCGAGCAGCGCTTTGTCGGCGCCCATGCGTTCTCCGCGGCCTGCCGCCGGAACGATCGCGACGGTGCGCACGAGTCAGCCGCTCCGGATTTCCTTCAGCGTCAGCAGCGACTCGACGCGGAACTCCTTGCGGAACGCATCGGCGTCGGGATCCTCGCGGTCGGCGATCGCCATGACGACGACGGGCACGGCGCCGGCTTCGACGACGGCCTCGATGGCCTTGCGCGCCGACCCACCGGTCGTGACGGTGTCCTCGAGAATCGCGACCTTCTCGCCCTTCTCGAGATCACCTTCGATGCGCGAAGACGTGCCGTGGCTCTTCGGTTCCTTGCGCACGAGGAAGGCCTTGAGGTTCTGGCCCGTCTCGAACGACAGCGCGGCACAGGCACTCGCGATCGGATCGGCGCCGAGCGTGAGGCCGCCGACGGCGGTGATCTCCGGGTACTTTCGCAGGCGCTCGAGCAGCAGCCTTGCTGTGAGCCAGAGCCCTTCGGGGTGCAGCGTGACCTTCTTGCCGTTGATGTAGAAGGTCGAACGCTTGCCCGACGCGAGCACGATGCCGATGCCGTCCTTGTAGGCGCGTTCGCGAACGAGCTGGAGCAGGCGGGCTTTGGCTTTCTGGGGTTCGAACCTGGTCGTCACTCGAGAAGGGATAGCCGGCTCGCTGGGCTGTGTCCAAAGCAAGAACACCCGACGGCGTGATTGGCCCACCCGTGTTGCTACCAGGCGCGGCAACTGCGCTACTTTTCCGCCATGTCCAAGGCGAGCACCCCTGTCGACGACGACCTCTTCGCATTCATCGCCGCCGCCACGATTCCCGAAGACTCCCTGCTGCGCGACCTGCGGCTCGCGGCAGCCAAGGCAGGCCTGCCCGAGATCCACATCGCGCCCGAACAGGCCGCGTTCCTGCAGCTGCTGCTGCGGGCCACGAAGACCAGGACCGTGATCGAGGTCGGCACGCTCGGCGGCTACTCGGCCATCGCGATGGCGCGAGGTCTACCGCCGGACGGCCGGGTGATCACGCACGAGATCGATCCGCGTCACGCGATCTTCGCGCGCCACTGGATCGAGCGCTCCGACCAGTGCTCAAAGATCGAGGTCCGGGTCGGCGATGCCGCGGATACACTGCGCGCCGTGCCGGCCGGATCGGCCGACGCGATGTTCCTCGACGCCGACAAGGCCGGCTACGTGACCTACCTCCAGCACTCGCTGCGCATCCTGAGGCCCGGCGGCGTCCTGCTCGCCGACAACGTGCTCGCGAGTGGCGAAGTCGCGCGCGGCACCGGGGAGACCGCCGTCGCGATCCGCTCCTTCCTCGACGCCGTGGCCGCGACCACGAACCTGCGCTCGGTCATCGTGCCGCTCGGCGACGGCTGTCTGTTCGGAGTCAAGCAGTGATCGAGCCCGCGCCGCAACGACAACATCGCACGGCACCTCTCGCCGAGGCCGTCCGGCACGACCTGCCCCCGCGGCTCGTCGTCGTGCCCGACTTCGCCGCGGCCGAGGCGAAGATCGCCAACGGCACCCACAGCAGCCACATCGTCGTGCTCGCGGGCCAGGACGAGGTTGCCGCGCGAGCCGCCGCGGCCACCGGCCTCGCCTCGGGCCGCGGCCCCATCCCAGTTCGCCCGCACCAGGTCCCGTGGCGCACGCTCGTCGTGGTCCCGACCTACAACGAGAGGGACAACCTCGCGCCGATCGTGCGCGCGATCTCTGCCTACCTCGACACCGACATCCTCGTCGTCGACGACGGCTCCCCCGACGGCACGGGCGACATCGCCGACGGTCTCGCCGCGGCGGATCCGCGCGTTCACGTGCTGCATCGCGCGGGCAAGCAGGGTCTCGGCACGGCCTACCTCGCGGGTTTCCGGTTCGCGTTCGAACGCGGCTTCGAACGCGTCTGCGAGATGGATGCCGACTTCAGCCACGCACCGTGGGACCTGCCGCGCCTCGTGCACGCCTCGGCCGATGCGGACCTCGTCATCGGCAGCCGCTACGTGCGGGGCGGCTGCACGATCGGCTGGGACTTCAAGCGGCGTCTCTTGTCGCGCGGCGCCAACCTCTACACGCGCTTGGTGCTCGGCAGCGGCATCCGCGACAACACGGCCGGCTTCCGCTGTTTTCGCACCACGGCGCTGCAGCAGATCGACCTCGCCGCCGTGTCGGCGCAGGGCTACGCATTCCAGATCGAGATGGCGTTCCGCGTCGTGCGTGCGGGTCTGCGCGTGCGCGAGATCCCGATCCACTTCGTCGACCGGACCGCCGGCAAGTCGAAGATGGACGGCAAGATCGCGCGCGAAGCGCTGCTGCTCGTGCCGAAGCTGCGCGGCAGGGTCAAGAAGCAAAGCGGCGGCTGAACTGCCAGCGGAACCTGCTGCTCGAGCCGTCTCGAGTGCAGCGGCGGTTCCTGCCGTCACAGTCGGGCGATGTCGTCGAGGATCCGGTTCACGGCGCGGCGCGGTGAACCGCGTACGCCAGCAGAGCCTGCCCGCGCGAGCAGAACCGACGCTCAGACCTTGCTCGCGGCGAGTCGATCCTGCTCGATGTCGGTGATCATCTTCTCCGTGATGTCACCGGTCGGATAGACACCCTCGAAGCAGGCTTTGCAGAACTCCATCTTGTTCTTCCCGGCCGTCCTGACGGCATCGACCATCTCGTCGATCGTCTGGTAGAGAACGTGGTCGGCCCCGAGCTCCTTCGCGATCTCGGCGGTGCTGCGCCCGCGCGCGACGAACTCGCGCTTCGTCGACATGTCGATGCCGTAGAGACACGGGTACATCAGCGGCGGCGAGTACGACGCGAGGTAGACCTTCTTGGCGCCCATCTGTCGCGCGATCTTGACCATGTGCCGGCTCGTGTTGCCGCGCACGATCGAGTCGTCGAGGATGATCACGCGTTTGCCTTCGAACTCGGCGCGGATCGGGTTGAGCTTCGCGCTGATCGAGTCACGCCGCATCTTGTCGTTCGGCATGATGAACGTGCGGCCGATGTAGCGGTTCTTCACGAACCCTTCGCGGCACGGCAGGCCCAGCGTCTCCGCCATCGTCTGTCCTGCGGTGCGCGCGGATTCGGGCACCGGGATCACGACGTCGGCCGCGAGCCCCGTGCGTTTGAAGGCCTGGCCGAGGCGCCGGCCCAGTTCCATGCGCGCTTCGTAGACGGACGTCTTGTCGAGGAAGGTGTCGGGGCGTGCGAAGTAGACGTACTCGAAGATGCAGGGCCGATGCGGCTTCTTGCCGACCTGCACGAAGTGCGGCACGCGGTCCTCGCCGATCCAGAGCAACTCGCCGGCCTTCAGGTCGCGAACGACTTCGTAGCCGGACACATCGAGCACCACGGATTCGCTGGCGACCGCGTACCAGGTGCCTTCGGGCGTGACCTTCTTGCCGAAGATGCACGGCTTGATGCCGTAGGGGTCGCGGAAGGCATACATGCCCTCGTTCATGATGCCGACAACCGAGTAGGCGCCCTTCACGCGGTCGTAGACCTCCTGCACCGCGAGCTTCACGTCCTCGACCTTCACGGGCGTGCCGAGGCGCCGCATCAGTGCGTCGGCGAACACGTAGAGCACGACCTCGAGGTCGCATTTGCTGCCGAGATGGATGTTGCGGTCGGCGAAGTAGGTGTTCTTGAGCTCGTGGAAGTTCGTGACGTTGCCGTTGTGCGCCATCGCGATGCCGACCGGATAGTCGAGCCAGAACGGCTGCACGTCCGTGACCTCGCCCATGCCGACGGTCGGATAACGCACGTGGCCGACCGCGAGCGGTCCGCGCAGACGCAGCAGGTGTTTGTCCTGGAAGACCTCACGGACGAGTCCGAGGCCCTTCTTGGCCTGGAACCCGTCCCCGAAGGTGACGACGCCTGCCGCATCCTGACCGCGATGCTGGACCGCGAGCAGGCCGGTGATCACGTCGTGGATCGCGCTCGACTCGGGAGGACCGAAGATGGAGATGAAACCGCACATGAGGAGGTGCAAGCTTACCATCCGCGTCCGATGGCGAATCTATGCAATGTCGACGGGCTTGTCGTTCCGGAAGCCGACGCGCGCATCCCCGTTCTCGATCGGGGGTTTCTGTTCGGCGATTCCTGCTACGAAGTCGTGAGGACGGTGGGCGACATCCCGTTCGGCTGGCCCGAGCACTGGGCGCGGCTCTGCATGTCGGCCGAAGCGATCCAGATGCGGCTCGACGTCGAAGAGGCGGCCATCGCGCGCCGCATCGCCGCGACACTGGCTGCCGCAGCCCATGGCGACAGCTATGTGCGGCTCATCGTCACGCGCGGCACCGGCGAGGCGCCCAACATCGACCTCGCCTATGCACCGGGCCCACAGCACTGGGTCGTGATCGTGCGCCCGCTGACCGCAATGACGGGCAAACCCGCGCGCCTCTGGCTCGTGGACCGGCTGCGCAACGACCGGCGTGCGCTCGATCCGGCGACGAAGAGCGGCAACTATCTCAACAACGTGCTCGGTCTGGCCGAAGCCAAGGCTCACGGCGCCACGGACTGCGTCATGCGCAACGGGGCGGGCTTCCTCACGGAGGCCTCGACGTCCAACCTGTTCGTGCGGATCGACGGCGTCTGGTGCACGCCACCGCTCGATGCGGGCATTCTCGCCGGCGTGACCCGGGCGCACCTGCTCGAGTTCCTGCCGAGCCAGGGGCAACGCGTGGAAGAACGGCCGCTGACCGCGTCGGACCTGGAAGAGGCCGAGGAGATGTTCTTGTCGAGCTCGTTGCGCGACATCGCGCCGGTCACCCATCTGAACGGCCGGACTCTGCACGGCGGTCACGCCGGCCCCGTGTCGATGCGGCTGTCGCCGCAGTTCGCTGCATTCCAAGCCCAGAGACTCAGGGACCGGTATGCGCCGGCGTGGCGCCGGCTCTTGGGCTAGCTCTCCAGCGCGTCGGCCAGGATCGACTGGATGCGTACCAATGCGGCGCGATAGCGCGCCTTCGCCTGCTCGCCACCCTTCACGGCCGTGATGATGCCTGCAATCGTGTCGTCGAAAGAGACACGCGCATTCTTGCGCGGGCGTCCCGGACCGCGCTTGGGACCGGACCTGGCCCGAGCAACCTTGCCCTGGCCACGCGGCGCGGCCTTGACGATGCCGAGCAGCGCCTGGGCCCGACCGAACATGATCGGGAACACTCTCAGTCGCTTCTTTGCCGCAGCTGCCGCAATGTCACTGTATTTGGCGTTTCGGTTGCTCTTCAGACTGGCGACGATGAAGTCCATCGCCGGATTCGCTTTCTTTGCTGCTGCCATGCCATCACCTGAGAATCAAACACAGGGTGCGTTGAGTACTGTGAGTGGTCCGGCAGTCTCATGTCACAGGACATTCATTGCAAGCCCCGTACTCGGCAAACCAGAGTGCATCACTGTCAGCGCGTGACTGTCACATCCCAGCTCTCTCCGGGAGCCAATATCAAGGATGGGTGTGGAGCCAGCGTCTTCTGCAGGGCGTGCAAGTCCCGCAGCGTGACTCGCAACAGAGTCGGATGCGAGTGGCAATAGAAGGCATCGTCGAAGACGACGAGAGCCGGTTCGACTTTCTGCACGATCTTCACTGCTTCGACATTGCGCGACGACAGGATCATGAGATCGGCTTTGCCTTCGACTTCCGCTTCGCGCAGGTCTGGTCCGACCAGCAGGATCTTCGGTCCCTTCGCGACCTCGATGCGGTAGCTGCAGCTCCACGTCACGGATCCATCCGGGAGCTTCTGGCCCATGGCCTGCACGTCCACGCCGTTGCTCTGCGGGTAGGCCTTCCCCGGTTCGACGAGCGGCATGTCTTGCATCGGCACCGAGGGAAGGTGGAACACGATGTGCCCGAGCACGGGCCGTCTCGGCTTGGCAGAGAACATGCGCACGAGCAGCTGGTCGTTGCGCCGCACCATGTCCATCGGCTGCGTCAGGATGCAGAACTCCGACCCTCCCCAGATCCAATCGGCGAGATCCGCGCCGGCGGCATCGACGACGAAATTGCCGGTCGGCGTGCGGAACATCCAGCCCCCCATGGGCAGGCGGAACAGGCGTGCCGTGCCGGCGGGGACCGGATCCCCGGCCAGCTTCGAGACGGACTCGAGTCGCTGGCGCCACCAGAGCGGCAGCCCGCGTGCGGCGATGCCGGCAACCTCTCGCAGCATGCGGCGATGGATGCGGTGGTGGAACTCGAGGAAGTCCACGCGCGGAAACTTCGCGCACTCGCCGTCGATCTCCTCGAGCACGGCGAGGCGCTTCGTGCCGCCTGCCGCTTCGGGCGCTCCGGATCCTGCGTAGACGGCTGGCGGCGCCTGCACCAACCGCGCAGACAGCTGCTGCCAGTGCTCGGGAGCTGACCGCGGATCCGCGGGCTGGCCGGGCTTCGGCGGGAACTCGGGCACGGTGCCGTTCATCGGCCCTGCGTCGGCGACGAGCATCAGACTGCCCAGCAATCCCGGGTCGATGACACTGTTGCATCCGAACGTCCAGCCGAGACGGGTCTGCGGCATGCGGTCCGTGCTCTCGTCGAAGTCGTTGACGACGATCTGCAGGTCCAGCACGAGCCCCGCTGTTGGCTTGGTCCCCACGGGCAGGATCTCGGTCCAGGGAATCTTCGCTTCGTAGCTCGTGATCCCTTGCTCCTTGTCGTGGAGCACGACGTTGCGCGCGGTATTGCCGTCGAGCACGCGCGCCGTGCCTCGCAGCCGGTCCCACAACACGACTTCGCGACCCGGGGAGTCGGCGAGCCAGAACTCACGGTCCTCGCGGCGGCCTGCGTCGGTGCCGAGCCCGCGCGTATTGCGCTCCGGATCGAACGTGAGCACGACCGAGTCCGCGGCCGGGATCTCCGTCAACAGCAGCGTGTCTGCGTCGAGCGGGCGGTGCCACTCGTCCTTGACCGCGCAGGCGACATGGAGCGCTTCCTCGTCCCAGAGCATGAACACGACGCCGCTCGCGTCATTGGGACCGCGCCAGGCATCGAGCGCGGTGCCCGAGAGCTGACGCCTGTCGTCGAGTCGCATCGCCGGCAACTCGGGCCAATCGATCAGCGATCCGTCGACCGCGATCTCGCGCCCACCACGCGGCAGCACGACCGCCTGGGGCAGCAACATCGGTCTTGGCGGACCCTGCGCAGGCGCCCCTTGGTTCTGCGCCAGCGCACAGGGCCAAAGGGCAATGGGGGCGAGAAACACCAGGCCCAGCAACTTCACGTGCACTGGATCCTCCGCAGACTCAGGTAGTTCATGATCGCGTTCGCTGTCGTCGAGCTCAGCAGGCCGAAACCCTGATGCACGAGCAGGCCGAGCGCCAGTCCGTGCAGCAGGCTGACTGGAATGACCCAGGCGCCACCGATGCCCATATGCAGCAGGACGTAGACGGCAACCGAACCGAAGACACCAATCGCGTCCTGGACGGCCAACCGGAACAAGAGCTCCTCGGCAACGGCGCCGAGCAGCACGAATGCGATCGCCGCGACCTCGCCGACGTCGTTGAACACGCGCCTGGTCAGCGCCGCGTAGGCGCGGAACTTCTGCACGCGCCGAGCGAGCACCGCAAAGACCATCGCACCGCACCATCCGATCGCGAGGCCGAGCCCGGCCGCAAGCCAGGGGCCGTGCTGGCCGATGGCCTGCGCCGGCAGGACTTCGATGCGGTCGCGCAACCAGAGCCACCCGAGGGCCAGCGCCGTCATGAGCATGTACAGGAACGCACCCGCGCCCAGGACCACCCGCGGTTGCTGGACGTCACCCGGATCGAGGTCGGGCCCGGTCACGGGCACAGCCATCGGCAACGCGGCCAGGGCCCCAGGACCACGCGCGGCAGACCGAGGAACTTCGACGCCGACACCGGTCCGAAGTGACGGCTGTCGCGACTGTCGAAGGGGCTGTCGCCGAGCAGGAACCACTGGCCGGGCTCCAGCGTGCACGGCAGCACGGCCAGCGGCTCGCGCACGGCGAAGGTGTCGCGGAAGACGTGCAGCGAGGTGATGCACAACGGCCGGTCGCCGACGACGCCGATGTGCACGAAACACCGCGGGGCCCAGCCCGAGCCCGGGTCGACTACCGGCAACCAATCGGAACGGCGTGCGAACACCAACATCGCATCGGCACGCCCGTCGACCACGAAGAACGCGCGGTCGTCGAGCAGACCGTATTCGATCCGGTGCGCGCCCTTCGGCGTCGGCGGCAGCCGCGTGCCTTCGACGGTCTCGCCGTTGCGCCAGAGCTCGAGGCAACCGCCCGGCTGCCAGTGGAACGTGAGGACCTCGTCGTTTACGTCGATCGAGCACAGCAGCTCGGTCGGATCGAGCACTTCGAGCTCCATGCCACAATCGGTCACGCCCACGTCCTCGCCGACGGCGCCGCGCACACCCAACGCGTCGATGTAGGTCGCATCGACGGGTTTGTCGTTGCCGACGAAGCCCGTCGGCACGACGCGCGATGGACCGAGGCGCCGCTGACTGCGCGCCTTCTCGCCGAAGATCACACGCGTGTCCACGGCAGACGAGCTCACGGCTGGGAGGCGCAGCATCGAGTCCTCGACGACCGCAGCGCGCAGGTCGAGCAGCTTCGAGTCCATGCCGGGCCGAAAGCTGGCCCACCGCACGCGCATCGAACGCGCGAGCAACGGATCCTTCGTCTCGCGCTGCAGACGCTGCCGGTCGGGGCCGAGCCAGATGTCGCCCCTCTTGATGTCGATGCAGCGCGCGTCGGCGTCGTCGCCCCGCGCGGCGATGCGCTTGACGAGTTGTTGGCCGGGCTTGTCCGGGTGTTCGACGACCACGAGATCGTGGCGCCTGCGCGCCTCGGCACTCGCGAGCTTGTCGACGAAGACGACGTCACCGGCGTTCGGATCGCCGTAGAGCACGGGCTGCATGCTGCCCGAGTCCACGAGGTAGCGATCCCCGCACCACCGCCGCAGCGCCTGGACCGTGAGCACGGCGATGGCCGCGACAGCGACCGCGTCGCGCGCCAACGTCCGGAACTCGCGATGCCAGGCCATGCCAGACGTCACGCGGGAAAGAACCGTTCGTGGAGCAGCGCGACCGTGCGCGCGAGGTCCGCAGCGGCAACGACGAGCGCCACGGTGCTCGCATGCGCGCCCTGGCCGGCGCATCGCACCACGATGCCCGCGGCGGCCAACGTCGCGAGTGCCTTCGCGGCGGCGGGGGCTTCGATCGCGTGCGCGTCGCCGACCACGCCGACGACGGCCTGGTCGTCTTCGCTGGTCACATCGCCGATGGCCTGGAGCCGCGCGCGGGCCGTGGCCAGAACGCCGCGTTCGAGCGCGAACGTCACGGCAGCTTCCGACACCGCGACGGGGCCGACGTCGCACTGCAACTCCGACAGCTCGGCGAACACGCGCGCGAGGAACGCGTGTGCCGGCACGAGGCGCAGCGACGTCACCGTGACCAGCGCGACCGAGCCGCGATGCGAGATCGCGTGCACCGCGGGCTGCTCGACGCGCGCGGTCGCCTCGATCTTCGTGCCTTCGGCATCGGGGTCCTGGGTGTTGCGCACGCGCAGCGGAATACCACATCGCATCGCCGGCAGCATCGCCGCCGGGTGCAGCACCTTGCTGCCGAGCGCCGCGAGCTCGCAGACGACTTCGAAGCTCAGCGCGCGGATCGGCTTCGCGCGCGGCACGAGGCGAGGGTCCGCCGTGCGGATGCCGTCGACGTCCTTCCAGATCTGGATCTCGGATGCGGCCACCGCGACACCGAACAACGCCGCCGAATAGTCGCTGCCGTTCCTGCCGAGCGTGGTGATGTTGCCTTGCTCGTCGGCGCCGATGAAGCCCGTCACCACGGGCACTCCTTCGACCGCCTCGAGGAACGCCGCGATGCGCCCGTCGTCGGGGAGCGGACGCGCGCGACCGAACGCACTGTCGGTGCGCAGGCCAGCAGCGAACGCATCGACGGCCGTGGCCGGCACGCCGATTTGCCGCAGTGCGGCCGCGACCGTGCGAGCGCAGCAGCGCTCGCCGAAGCTCGCGATGCGATCCTGCGCGCGTGGACTCGTCTGGCCGACGAGACGAAGGCCGCGCGCGAGATCCTGCAGCTCGCCGAGCAGCGGATCGAGCAGGCCCTGCGGCAGGTCGAGCTCGCGCAGGATCACGCGGTGCCGTTCTGCGATCCAGCTCGTGTCGGCGTCGCCGGTCGCTGCGCGCTGCGCCAGCGCCAGCAACGCGTCGGTGACACCGGCATGGGCCGACACGACCACGACGGGTCTGTGGTCTCTGTGGCGGCGGACGATTTGCACGACCTGGTGGATCGACCCCGCGTCGCCGACGGAGGTGCCACCGAACTTCATCACGATCACGCCCCGATCATGCAGTGATCGCCCGCCAGCGTCGAGAAGCCAGGGCTGCGGCGGCGCCTACCCGGTGCATAATGTCACGCATGATGCGCACCGCGGATCTCATCCACGACTGGAACCAGACCGGCGGCGGGTTCCGCCCGACCCGCCCCCTGAAGTTCGACGACGAAACGCTGCGCGACGGCCTGCAGTCCCCGGCCGTCAGCGACCCGCGGCTGGACCAGAAGATCGACCTGATCGAGCGCATGGACCGGCTCGGCATCCACACCGCGAACGTCGGCCTGCCGGGCGCCGGCGGGCGTCCGCGCGAGGACATCTTCCTGCTCGCCAAGCACATCGCCGACCGGCGACTGCGCATCGGCGCAAACGTCGCCTGCCGAACCGTGGTCAGCGACATCGAGCCTGTCGTCGAGATGACGCAGCGCGCGGGCATCCCGATCGAGGTCTGCGCTTTCATCGGCAGCAGCTACATCCGCCAGTACGCGGAGGACTGGACCCTGGATCTGCTGCTGCAGCACACGCGAACGGCGCTGTCGTTCGCGCGCCAGCACAAGCTGCCGGTCATGTATGTGACCGAAGACACCACGCGCGCGCAGCCCGAGACGGTCCGCGCGCTCTACAGCGAGGCCATCGAGTTGGGTGCGCGGCGTCTGTGCGTCTGCGACACGGTCGGCCACGCGACTCCGCAAGGCACGCGCGCGGTCGTTCGCTTCGTGCGCGAGCTGGCCGACCAGCACGACAAGACGCTCGGCGTCGACTGGCACGGGCACCGCGACCGCGACCTCGGCATCGCGAACTGCCTCGCGGCGATCGAAGCCGGGGCCGACCGCGTGCACGGCACCGCGCTCGGCGTCGGCGAACGGGCGGGTAATGCGCCCATGGATCTGCTGCTCGTCAACTGCCGCCTGCTCGGCTGGATCGACAACGACCTGCGCACGCTGCCCGAGTACGTCGCCGCCGCGGCCAGGGCTCTCGACGTGTCGATCCCCCACAACTACCCCGTGCTCGGCACCGACGCTTTCGAGACGGGAACCGGCGTGCACGCCGCGGCCGTCATCAAGGCCTTCAAGAAAGGCGACACCGAGCTCGCCGACTCCGTGTATTCCGGCGTGCCGGCGCACCTCGTGGGTCTCAAGCAGCAGATTGCGGTCGGCCCGATGGCGGGCAAGTCCAACGCCGCTTTCGTGCTCGAGCGCCTGGGGATCGAGGCCACCGAGGAAAGGGTCCAACGCGTCCTTGCCGCCGGCAAGTCGAGCAAGCGTCTCTTGACCGACGACGAGGTCAGGCGGGCTGCCTCACCATGAGACCTAACCTCTGCATCAAGTCGGATTTGTGAAGATCCGATCAGGGCCAGCACCGGGAGGAGGATGGACCCAGTTCTGGACATGAGCGTCGTCGAGGAGTTGCTGTCGTTTTCCGACGACGGCGACCCCGAACTGCTGCTGGACCTGATCCTGATGTTCCTCGACGACGGTCCGGCGAAGATCCAGGCCATCACCGAGGGGCTCGCGGTCGGCGACTTCGGCAAGATGGAGCGTGCGGCCCACTCGCTGAAGGGTTCGTCGGGGAACCTCGGCGCCAAGCTGCTGCAAGACAGCTGCGAGAAGATGCAATCTGCGACCCGCTACCACCGGCTCGAAGAGTCGCGCAAGCTGGCGGTCGAGATCGCCCAGCGCTTCGCCCAGGCCGAAACAGCCCTACGCGAGCTGCACGCCAACTACACGTCCTAGCCGGCGGGGCCGGCGCCACGCAGCGAGATGGCCGTTGCCTCCGGCACGGCGCTGCCGGACTGGCGGCTACGCTTGGCCCGCGGGCGCGATTTGCCTCCGCCAGGCTTCTTGACTCCGTTCGGGTGCGGAATCGCGACGGTCTTCACTGCCGCGACAACCTGTTCTTCATCCACCCGCACTGCGATCGGCGCCAACGGCACCGCTTCGGGCTCCCAGTCGGCGGCGTGACCGCGGTAGATGCAGCGGTGGCATTTGTGAAAGAACGTGCGCTGCCGAAGAAGACAGACCTCGCCACCGATCCGGTGCGTAATCAGGGGAGGCGGGGCAGAGCCTCCGGGCGTTGGGCAGTCTCTCATCGCTGGGATGGGGGGGCTTGCAAGTGAGAGGACAACCTTTCGACCGCGTAGAGTAGAAGTCTTGAGACGAGGGTCAACGACCCGGATCCCGGACGCATCGCTGCCACAGCTCGCGGCAGGTCGCTACCGCCGTCGGGGCACAGTGGCTCGAGCGCGACAGCTCGAAGCATACCGGGCCACCGTAATGACCTTGCGAGAGCGCTGTTAGAACGCCTTCGAAGTCGACGTCCCCGGTCCCGGGCAGCAAGTGTTCGTGCCGGCCGCGCCGCATGTCCTCGAGGTGGACCTGAGCCAGAAACGGCACAACTGTCGCGACGAGGGCTGCGGGATCCCCTTCCCACACTGCGTAAAGATGGCCGATGTCGAGGGTCAGGGCCGGGGCCGCGACGCCGAGGGCTCCGCGCACGCGGTGCCAGTCGGCGACGGTTTCGACGGCCATGCCTGGTTCCGGTTCGAGCGACGGCTCGAGGCCTTCGCCGCGGATGCGCCGGCAGGCCTCGCGGATCCCCTCGAGCATCCACGGACCGCTTTCGGGTCCAGGCTTCTGGTCGATGCCGGTCCAGAACGACACGACGCGCGCGCCCAGCCGGTGGCCCATCGCCGCCACGCGGCTGTAGAAGTCGAGCCGCCGCTGCCGGGCCTTTGGCTCTCTCGCCATCAGCGTCGGTTCGTGCTTCTGCGCGGCGTCGAGCAGGAACCGGGCGCCCGTCTCCATCACGGGCAACAGCCCGAGGTCGCGCAGCCGGCGCGCGACCTCGTCGAGCTCGCGGTCGCTGGTGCGGTCCGGATCGAGGTGGCAGGTGTCCGGCGTGATCGCGATCCCCTGGTAGCCATGCCGCGCCAGCAGCGCGATCGCATCGTCGAACCGGTGGTTCTGCAGGCTGTTGCTGTGATAGCCGAGCAGCATCGCGATGTGCCTCCGCTCAGCCGAACCTCGCGTCGGGTGCGATGTGGTGTCCGCGCACGAACTCGCCGGCCGTCATGTTGCGGCCATTGTCGGGCTTGATGCGCGTGATGCGGTAGAGGTCCTTGCCCGTGCAGACGCGGATCCCCTCTTCGCCGGACGACTGCAGTCCGCCCGGAATGCCCATGCCGTAGAGGTCCTTCTCGACGATGCCCTCCATGACGATGAACCGCTTGTTGCCGAGGCGTGTCTGCGCGCCGGGCTTGGGCGTCATGGCGCGCACGAGCAGGTCGACTTCGATCGCCGGCAGCTTCCAGTTGATGAGACCGTGTTCCTTCTCGACCTTCGGCGCGTAGGTCGCCTTGGTGTGGTCCTGCGGCGTGTAGGTGTCCTTGCCCTTGCCGATCAGAGCGAGCGCCTCCAACAACGCCTGCCCCGACAGTTCGGCGAGGCGTGTGCGCAGTTCGCCGCTGGTCTCGCGTTTGCCGATCGGCGTGGGCTTCTGGAGCAGGATGTCGCCGGCGTCGAGCTGCTCGACGAGGCGAATGATCGTGACGCCGGTGTCCGTGCAACCGTCGCGGATCGCGCGCTGGATCGGAGCCGCGCCGCGGTAGTGCGGCAGCAGCGACGCGTGTGCATTGATGAGCTTCTTCGGCGGCAGCTGCAGCAGCTCGGGATTCAGGATCACGCCGTAGCTCACGACGACGCCGATGTCGGGCTTCAGCTTGCGCAGCTCGGCCAGGAACTCGGGCGCGTGCGGATCCGCGGGTTGCTGGCACGGCAGACCCAGCTCCTGGGCCGCCAGTTTCACCTCGCTGTCGTAGATCTTGCGACCGCGGCCGCGCGGAGCATCCGGCTTGCTCACGACGAGGTCCGGTGCAAAACCGCCTTCCTTGAGAGCCTTCAGCGAGGGAATCGCGAAGTCACTGCTGCCGAAGAAAACGATGCGCAAAACGGCCTACCGGGGACTCGAGGGGGTGATGCGGGGTCAGTGCACCCGCGCGGCGTCGAAAGGTAGCGGCAGGTTGGCAGCGGGGCAAAGGTCTTGGCACCCTCGCGCCGGCCGCATTGCTGGCCGAATTGCCGGCCATTGTGCGAAACACGGGCTCATCGTTACATCGCAAGTTCATGGCCTTCCCGCCCGCCGACCCCCATCCGAGCCTCGTGCCCTTTCGGCCCACGGCGAGGCGCACGCTCACGGTGTTCGGCGGGCCGGTGGAGCTCGTGCTCGTGCCGGACCGCAAGGCGCGCAGTGACGTTGCCAGGGCCGATCGGCCGCCGTTCGGCCGCAGTCCGGCCGCGCGGATCGTGCGCGACGAGGCCTTCTGGCGCGGCGACGGCCTCGCGCTCACGCCGAACCGCTACCCGTTCGCGCGCGAGCATCGCATCCTCTGGACGACGCTGCCCGCGCGCGATCCGGACTTCCCGCTCTGGAGTGCTTCGGCCGACTGGGCCGACCGCAGCAACGGCACCGCGCTCGTCAACAACATCGGCGCAGCGTCCACGATCGCGCGCGCCCACGCGCACCTGCTGCCCGAACGCCTGCCGTTCCTCGCTGCCTTGCCCGATCGCCGCTGCGTGCTCGATCTCGTCGACCTGCCGCCATCCGCCGAGCTCGTGGTCAAGGACGCGCCGTTCTGCCTGCTCGGCGTACGCGGCCCCGCGGCGGCGCGAGCCCAGACGCTGCTGCAGCTCGCCGAGGCCCGCCTCACACCGGCCTGGAACGTCGTGCTCCAGGACGGCACGGCCTGGGTGTTCCCGCGCCGCGTCGAGACGCCGGCGCCGCACTTCTCGCACGCGCTCGGAGCCGCCGAGGTGTGGGGGCGCTGGTGCTACGTCGACGAGGGACCATTCGCCGCGGCGACGGCCGCTGATCTCGAACGGGCCCTCGTGGCCGCGGGCAGGGAGCCGCTGCGCTGAAGGTCCGGAGGTCCGGCCGCGTCGCGGCGATGACAGACTACAGACCCTGGGCGTCCATGGCTTCGTCGACCGGGAAGCCCATGTCGCGCACTTCGGCGACGCGGACCGAATCACCGAGGCGGACCACACCCTCGCTGAGCTGCAGCACCATGCGGTCGCCGACCGGCGCATAGTGCATGCGCCCCTGGGGCACGCCGTGGCTCACCTCGAGGCGGCGTTCGTCCATGGCCGCCAACAACACGTCGAACGGTTGCGTGCCGGGCACCCACTTCTCGGCCATCAGCAGGCCGTGCCCGGGCAGGATCGTGAACACGACCGTGCGCGGATCCTCGGGGTCGCGCAGCGCCTGCGAGCGCGCGAATGCGTCGGCGACACCCCTGGCCTGCGCTTCGGTCGAACACGACACGAGATAGTCGAAGAACGGCGGATCGAGCGGCACGTATTCGACCGTGCGCGGGTCGTAGGCGACGACGCCGCGATGCCCGTGCAGCTTGCTGCGCACGACCGGCGCGTCGACTTCGATGCCGAAGCTCGCGTCGGGCCGCCGGCGCGGCAGGCGTTGGTCGATCGACTCGAACTCGACCGCCTCGGACGAAGGGGGATCGTTGCGCAGCCCTTCGACGGTGCGCACGCAGGCACCTTGGCCGTCGTTCCTCACCCCCGTGATCACGGCGAGGTCGTCCTCGAGCAGGCTGGCCTTCACGACCGGATGCTTGCTGCCGGTCACGGTGACGATCTGCGCGCCAATCACGGGATCCCACGTGCCGAAGCACCCCTCGCTGTATTGCTGTGCCACGGCGCCTGTGATCGACGGCACGTCGACCAGATCCGCGATCAGCACCATCTTCGTGAAGAACTGGCGCGCGCCGAGCTCACGCGAAGTGCGCAGCATCGCGTGGCGGGCTTTGGACCGGCGCCACAACGCGCGCGGAATCGGTTCCGCGGCGGCCTGGTGGCTCGTCACCTCGTGGGTGCTCAGGTGGGTCGCGATTCGCACGCCGATGTTCGCGAGCAGACCATCGGGACAGCGCGCATCGATGCGCGGGTAGGCCCCCGCGAGGTCGAACAAGTAGGCAGCCTCCACCGCGTCGGCGCCGACGATCATGACGACGCGCAGGCTCTTGCTCTGCGCCTGCAGCAGCCGCGCCACGCACATCATCGCGCCGCCGCGGTAACCCTGGTCGCACAGCACCTGCCACGCGTTCTCCGACAGACCCGGGTAGGCGAAGTCCGCGGGATCGACCGGGCTCCTGGCCAGCGCCGCGTCGAACTCGCGCAGCAGCTGTTGCAGCTGCTGCGGCGTCACCTGCACGAACGTGTAGGTCGACGGCTTGCCGGCGAGGCCGAATCGCTTCCGGCCCGTGAACAGCGGCGCTTCGCGCCAGGACACGGGCTCGTGCAGACGCGCCGTGGTGACGAAGGAATCCGTCGCCGCATCGGGCGTCGTCGTCCATGCGTGCCCCTGTGCGCGCATCGTTTGCTCGATCCCTCGCAACACGTGGTCCAGCAACGGGGTCGAAGGACCGCGCACGGCCGCGATGTGCACCCGACGCAGGAAGCGGTGCCGAGGCGGCGTGACAGATAGTTTCACGGCAGCGCAGCTTAGTGGCGCCCGCGAGCGCGCTCAAGGCAACTGCTCGCGGCCGTCGAGACCCAACACGCGCACGAGCCAGTCGCCGAGCCGCGGCGAGAGCGTGTCGGCCCAGAGCAACAGGCGACAGTGCCAGGGTACGACGACCTCGGGGCTGCCGCGGCGGATCGCACGCAGGATCGCCTTCGCGACGCGGGCCGGCGGGATCTTCGCTGAGATCGCCGGCACGCGCAGCTGCGCGATCATCCTCGTGTCGACGCGCCCCGGATAGACCGTGCAGACGCGCACGCCGCGCCCGTGCAGCCCCTGCCGCAACGCCGCGACATACGTCGCGACCGCCGCCTTGGCGGCCGCGTAGGCGCCATCGTGCGGCATCGGCTTCCTCGCGTCGAACGACGTCACGAACACGAGGTGACCCACGCCACGCGCGAGCAGCCGCGGCAGGACCGCTTCGACGAGATGCACGACGCCGAACAGGTTGACCGCGAACGCTGCATCGAAGTCGGCACGCGTGAGCTCCGTGGCCGGCTTGCGCTGATACGCACCTGCGTTCGCGACGACGACGTCGATCTGCCCGAATGCCCCGATGGCCGTAGCGACGAGCTGTTCGACCGCGGCGCGGTCCGTCACGTCGCACCGGATCGCGATCGCTTCGCCACCCTGTTGCCGGATGCGTTCGGCGACGCGTTCGAGCTGTTCGACGTCGCGCGCGGCGAGCGCCACGGCGTGACCCGCTGCGGCCAGTCCCGCTGCGAGTGCTGCGCCGATGCCACTCGACGCACCCGTGACCAGCGCCGTGGCGCGTGCTCGCGACGTTGGGCTCTGCCTGCTATCGGTCACGACGAGGCGCCGCAGTATGCTGCGCGCGGCGATGCCGCGCGACCTCGACGGATCGAATCAGGGACCATTGCTGATCATCGCCAACCCGAGGGCGGGGCACGGTCGCGGCAGGCGCAGGGCCGACCAGCTCAGCAAGGAGCTCGACCGCAGCGGTCTGCCCTGGACCATCTCGTTCACCGAGCACCAGGGGCACGCGCAGCAACTCGCGGCAGACGCCACGGGGCCGATCGTGGTCGTCGGCGGCGACGGCACCGTGCACGAAGTCGTGAACGGGCTCGTGCCACGCGAAGGCCGGCTCGGGCCGCTCGCGGTGTTGCCGGGTGGCAGCGGCGACGACTTCGCGGCCAACGCCCGGTTCCCCGCGGACCCCGCGGCGCTCGTCGCGCGCCTGCGGACTGCGTCGCTGCGCGCGGTCGACGTCGGCGCTGCCGACATCGACTGTGAGCGCGGCCGCCTGCACCGGCGGTTCGTGAACAACCTGGGCCTTGGCTTCGATGCCGAGGTCGCGTTCGCCGCGGCAAGGACCCGTTGGCTGCGTGGCCGGTGGCTCTACCTCGCCGCGACGTGCAAGGCCCTTCGCCGCCAGCGCATCGTCGATTGCACGCTGCGCTTCGATTGTGCGGACGGGTCGATCGAGGAACGGCGACCGCTGCTGTTCGCTTCCTGCTGCAACGGCGGCAGGGTCGGCGGCGGGCTCGGCTTCTCGCCCGACGCGCGGATCGACGACCGCCTGTTCGACGTGCTCGCCGTCACCTCGACCTCGCGCGCACGGACGCTGGCCCTGTTGCTGCGCCTGCTCCAACGACGCCATCTGCTCGATCCTCGCGTGCGCCTCGTGCGCTGCTCGGCGGCGACGATAGTTCCGTCGTTGCCCATGGCATGCGCGATGGACGGCGAAGGCGTCACCACGCAGGCCAGCGCCGTGCGCATCGGCGTCGCGGACGAGCGTCTTCTGCTGTTCGACGGTTGAGCGCCGTGCCTGCGCCGAGGGGTCCTGTGCTACTCTCTGCGCCCACATGGATCCACGGATCGCACGGGCTCGCGACATCGTCGAACAAGAGGCTGCGGCCGTGCGGCAGGTCGCGGAGCGCTTCGGTCAGTCCTTCCTGCAGACGCTCGACATGATCCTCGCGCTGCGCGGGCGCGTCGTCACGGCCGGCATGGGCAAGGCCGGGTTCATCGCACAGAAAGTCTCGGCCACGTTCGCCTCGACGGGCACGCCGTCGATCTTCCTGCACCCGGCCGAGGCCATCCACGGCGATCTCGGCCGCGTCGATCAGGGCGACCTGCTGCTCGCTTTCTCGAAGTCCGGTGAGACCCAGGAACTGCTCGTGATGCTGCCGCACGTGAAGGCCGTCGGCGTGCCGCTCGTCGCGATCACGCAGGACGCGGACAGCACGCTCGGCCGGCACAGCGACCTCGTGCTCGAGCTCGGCCGCATCGACGAAGCGGGCGAGTTCGGGCTCGCGCCGAGTGCGTCGACCACCGCGATGCTGGCGCTCGGCGACGCCCTGGCGCTCGTCGTGCAGGAAGGCCGTCGCTTCGGGCCCGACGAGTTCGCGCGCTTCCACCCGGGCGGCGATCTCGGCCGTCGCCTCATGAAGGTCGGAGAGCTCATGCGCACGGGCAATCGCAACCCGGCCGTGCAGAGCGGCGCCAACGTGCTGCAGGCCATCGAAGTGATGACCCGCACTCCGGGTCGGCCCGGCGCCACGAGCGTCGTCGATCGCGACGGCAGGCTCGTCGGCCTCTTCACGGATGGCGACCTGCGCCGGCTGATCGAACGCGGGCTCCAGAACCCGAAGGAACGGCGCATCGACGAGGTCATGACGCGCAACCCGCGCTCGATCCGCGCCGACACGTTCGCGCTCGAGGCACTGGCGCTGATGCACCAGTTCGCGGTCGATCAGCTGCCGGTCGTCGACGCCGAGAACCGGCTGCTCGGCCTGCTCGACGTGCAGGATCTCCTGAATCTGAAGATCGGATGATCGCGAACGCACCTGTTCCGGGTCGGCCGCTTCCCGAGCGCACGACGCTTGCCAACATCGAGTTCCTGCTGCTCGACGTCGACGGCGTGCTGACCGACGGCCGCATCCACTTCGATCGCGAGGGCAACGAGTACAAGTCCTTCCACGTGCACGATGCCGCCGGGCTCGTCTACTGGCATCGATCGGGCGGCCGTTCGGGTTTCCTGTCGGGGCGCGGTGGCGCCATCGTCGAGCGCCGTGCGCGTGACCTCGGCGTGCACGAGGTGGTCCTGAACCGCACCGACAAGGGCGCCGCGTTCCAGGAAATGCTCGCGCGCCAGCGTCTCGACGCGCACCGCGTCGCCTACGTCGGCGACGACCTGCTCGATCTGGCCGTGCTGCGTCAGGTCGGCTTCGCCGCGACCGTGCCCGAAGCGCGCGCGGAGGTCCTCGCTGTCGCGCAGTTCGTGACGCGGCGAGCCGCCGGCTTCGGCGCCGCGCGCGACGTGATCGAGCAACTGCTGATCGCGAAGGGGCGGTGGCAAGAGATCCTGCAACGCGGAGGCCAGCTGTGAAGCGCTTCTTCGCTTTCCTGCTGCTGCTCGGGATCGGCATCGCGCTGCTGCTGCTGGCCATCGGCGACGAAGAGGCGGTGCGGGCCAACGGTCCACGCACCAACGACGCAGAGCCCACGCGTCCGCCGGATACCGGCGTCGAAGTGACGCAGGGCAGGGTTGGCGCGACCGTGTCGCAGACCGGCTACCTCGAGCTCCACAACTACCGCACGATCCCGCTGCCCGACGGACGCGAGAGGAAGGAGGAGACCTACGTCCTGAAGGCGCGCAACAGCCAGCCCATCGAAGCGGGAAGGCAACAGCTCGACGGCGTCGAGGTGCAGCTGTTCGAGGACGGCAAACACGCGGCGAACCTGCTCGCGCGCCAGGCGTTCGTCGAGCTCGGTCGCGACGCGAACGGCAAGCCCGAATTGCAGCGCGACAAGGACGTGGACCTGCGTGACGCCGTGTTCGTCACGCTCGAAGACAGCAAGATGCCGGGCTTGCGACTCGACCTAGGCGACGCCCGCGTGAGGGTCGGCGACAGCGAGATGCAGATCGAAACGGCCGCGGACCAGCCGGTGCAGCTAGTGGTCGGTGGCGACCGTGATGGCGAAGCCCAGCGCAAGCCCGATGGTCCAAGGGTCGACAAGCCCCGCGCCCGAACGAGCGGCACGCTGCGTGGCAAGGGACTCGTGGCCAGCCTGCCGCGCGATCAGAGCGGCGCGATGCAGCGCGCCGACATCAAGATCCTGCGCGACCCCGTGCTCGAGACCCGCGGGGCCGTCGTGCAGGCTCTGGGCAGCATGCACTACGTCGAGGACGTGCAGAGCGGCACGGCGCAGATCACACTTTCCGGCGGCGTGCAGCTCGACCTGCAGCGCGGCGTCTCGATGTCGGGGTTGGGCAGCGTGCGAGCAGCACACGCCGACGGCGGCGGCATGTTGTCGAACATCCGCGGCGACAACTTCACGGGCTGGCTGTTGCGCGGCAAGCAGATCGTCGACGGCCGCGATCGCAACGAGCTCGTCTGGCGGCGCCTGCAGGTGACCGGCGCGCCCGCGTCGGTCGACGTGGATGCCGGCCGGCTCAGCACGCCGAAGATCACGGTCCTGCCGGGTCTCTTCGGCGAGGCGTTCCTCGTGACGGCTCACGGCGGCGAATCGCGCGTCGAGCAGACCACACCTAGAAAGGGCAGCAAGCAGAAGGACCTCTTCACCGGCGTCTCGCCGGACCGCATCCACCTCGTGCGCCCCGCCGACCTCGTCGGGCCGCTGCACCGCGCGTTCGGTTTTCCCGAGTGGACGCTGGGGCCGTTGAACAAGTTGCGTGTCGTCGCGTTCGACGGCGGCTCCCGCATCGAGAGTGCGTCGGGCACGCTCGTGGCATCGAAAGGCGTGCAGGCCTTCGGCACCGAGGGCTCGGGCCACGCGATCGCGCGCGGCTTCGGCGCAGTGCGCATCGTGCAGCGCGCGACGAAACGCGGCGAAGCCGACCTCGTGGCCAATGGCAACGACGGATTCTGGCTGCGCACGACGTCGGATTCCGAACTGCTGCGCCTGGGTCCCACACCCGACTTCGCGGACCCCACCGCGCCGTGGCGATCGCATCGCTACGACCTGCAGCAAGGTGACATGCAAGTGCACGGCCAGGGCACGGCCCGGATCGAACGCCAGTTCGATCCTTCGGGCGAACGCCGCGACGAACGCACACGGCTGTGGCTGCGCGCTCCGGCGGCCGAGATCTCGGGGCGCCTCACGAAGAACGGCATGGACCTCACGGGCGTGCGACAGCTCGAAGCCACGATCGAGAACAAGGTGGTGCAGGCGCTCGACGTCGCGGGTCTGCCCGTGCGCACGACGGTCGTGCGCACAGCAGAGACCGTGCACGCCGAGGCGCCGCGCGTCTTGCAGATCGGACCCCAGTCGCTGCGCCTGCTCGGTGCTTCCGGCCCCGACGCGAGCAGTCTCTGGGGTGACCTGCCCGCACCGAACGCGTTGCCGTCCCTCGACGTCGCCGTCGCGCCGCGGCGCGCCCCTGGCAAACGCTTCGCACTGACCGGTCCCTGGATCGACGTGCACCACCTGGGTTCCAGCGCCGTGTTCGTCGACGCGACGGCCCAAGGCGACCTGCGGCCGACGGTGAACGCGACCTTCGAGAACAAGGACGGCCGCGCGCCGACGACGGCATCGTTCGATGCAGCACGGCTGCGGCTCTTGCCATTCGCGGTGACCAAGGAGGCGCAGCAGGTGCACACGGGTGCTACGAGCAGCGTGCTCGCCGACCTGGCCTTCCACGCGCTCGGCAAGCCATGGGTCATCGTCGACGAGGTGAGGAACTTCCGCCTCCAAGACGAGCAGCACGGCCTCATCGAGGGTCATGGCACGCGCATGCTGCTCTCGGAGGGCGCCGAAGCGGGCGTGTTCCTGGGCGATCCCGATCTCGGCACGCCTGCCGAAGTGCGGCGCACGGACCAGGGGCGCGTCATCACGACGAGCGGTGCGAGGGTGCGCGTGTTCCGCGAGGACGACGTGCGGCTGCAAGCGCTGCGCACGTTCGACGGTCGGCCCACGGTCCTGCTGCCGACCGTGACGTGGCACGAGCCCGGCGAGAAGGGTCCGCTGTCGCACCTGCGCGCCGTCTGCCGTGGCGACATCGAAGTCCTGCCCGAGAGCATCGTGTGCCGTGGTCCCGTGGAAGCCCAGGGCCTGCGCGAGGACGGCAGCGACGATCCCGACGGCGTTCACTTCGACGCCGAGACCCTGACGATGGAGACGATGGAGCGGCAGGGCAAGAAGGAGATCGTGCGCACGTTGTGCAAGGGAGTGACGGCGAGCTGGTCCGGAATGACCGCCAAGAGCGCCTCGCTCGAGCTCGACGTCAAGTTCAGTCGCCTGATCGCGCGCGATCCCAAGGGTGCCGTGGTCGCGTTGCCGAACGGTCGCACGCTGACCGCGCCGCGCATCGAGGTCAACTACGAGACGTGGTCGTTCGATCTCTCCAACGGCGGTTTCGCGCAGAAGAACCCTACCCAAGGACCAGGCCGGTGAAGCCGCGGCTGCCGTACTGGCTGCCCGCAGCCTGCTCGGTCGCACTCGGCAGCGTTTCGCCCGCGCAGGACCCGCCGCTGCCGCCGTCGCCCCAGCAGAAGCAGGGTGAGACGTCGGCACCCGACCTCAGCTGGAGCGTCAAGGGCTACCGCACGTCCGGGCAGGATCGAGAAGACTACACCGAGATCCACCTGCTCAGCGGCTTCCGCTTCCTCGTTCCCGGGCTGAAGCTCGAGGTGCGCGGCACGAATGCGTTGATCCTCGCCGATCGTGAAGCCTGGCGGTCCCTGCTCGACGCACCATCGACGTCGGGCCTGCCGCACCGCGGCATCGCGCCGCCAGATCCGCGCCGCAGCTTGTCACCCGACGAGATCCGCGCGCGACTCGACCGCACGCTGCGTGCCGTGGGCCGCCCCGAGGGTTTGCCGATGACGCGCACGACCGAGCAGGGGATCGACGTGCTCCGCTACCTGTACTTCGAAGGCGGCGTCACGGTCGTGCGCGACGGCCTCGAGGTGCTGCGCTGCGACCGCATGTGGCTGTCGCCGCTCGACGACCGCATCGTCGTCGAGAACGCCGAGCTGCGCTACGTGTCCGGCACGGGTCACGACAACCAGCTCGTCGTGCGCGGACCGAAGCTCGTGAAGCAGGGCGGCCGCTGGACGGGCCGCGACGTCACCGTGACGACCTGCACGGCCGCCGAGCCGCATGCCGCGCTGGCCGCCGGCGAGGTCGAGATCATCGAGCGCGACCGCGAGTTCGAGGTCTTCGTGCGCGGCCATACGCTGCAGCTCGGCGGCACGAGCGTGCTGCCGCTGCCCGATGCGCACATCTTCACGGGCAGCCAGAGCGAGTTCCCGATCAAGAGCGCGGGCGCTGGCTACTCGGGCAAGGAAGGCGCGAAGGGCGCAATCGTCGTCGGGACGACGTGGAACCAGCTCGGCGGCGGCCTGCACAACTGGCTGCTCGGGCGTCCCGAGCACGAGTTCCGCGGCGAGTGGGAAGTCGGCGTCGGTTGGATCCAGGAGCGCGGCGTGCCGCTCGAAGGCGCGTTCTCGTATGGCGCCAAGGGTCTCTACGAAGGCCGCACCGAGGGCTTCTGGCTCGACGACCGCGGCACCGACCTGCGCGAGATCCAGGCCAACTTCGACGGCAGTCCGATCGACAATCAGAACCGCGGCCTGGTGCGCAGCCAGAACCGCGTGCACTTCGGCGAAGCTGCGCATCTCGACCTCGTGGCCTTCCATGCCGCCGACCCGGCCGTCTACTCGGAGTTCTTCGGCGGCGATTACCGCACGGCCGAAGTGCCCGAGACGAGCGCATATTTTCACGCCGCCGACGGCAATCGCCTGGTCACGGTCGGCACGCGCTTCAATCTCGACGAGTTCAGCTACCGTGACGACCGGGCGCTCGCCGAGAAGTTCACCGAAGAGCTGCCCGTCGTCACGTTCCACTGGCTCGCCCAACCGATCGCCGAAACGCCATGGGGCACGCCGATCGTCGTCGACATGGCGACCGAGATCGGCCAGCGCCGCAGTGACTACGACGATCTCGCCGGCACCCGCGTCGCGGACCGGACGCTGCGCGCCGACCAGTATGTCGAGCTCTCGGCGCCGTTCCATCTGGGCCCGCTCAACTTCCGCCCCTTCGGCGCCGCGCGTGGCACGTTCTACGACAACGCGATCGACGGCGAGAGCGAAGGCCGCATCGCGTTCGACGCCGGCGTGCAGCTCGGAACACGGTTGTCGCGCACATGGTCGTGGCAGGACGAAGACGGGCCGCACGGCGTCCGCCACGTCGTCGCGCCACGCGTGAGCTACCTGAACCGCTTCCGCGTCGACGACGATCCGAGCGAGTTCTTCGCCTTCGACGCGACGGATGCGCTGCGCGAACAGGAGCTCGTGCGCGTCGAGCTACGCAACCTAGTGCAGACGATGGTGCCGGGCGAGAACGGGAAGAAGGAGCCGCGCGACTTCGTGTTCCTCGATCTCGCGCAGGACGTGTTCCCGGACAAGGACCGCGACAACGCCGGCGAGACCCTGGGCCTCTTCTACTACGACCTGCTGCTGCGGCCACGGTTCCCATGGCTGTCGTTGCAGACGTTCGCCCTTGCCGTCTACGGCGATCACGACTGGCAGGACGGCCTGCGCACGCTCGACGCCGAAGTCCAGGTCGGCAGGATCGCGGGCATCACGTGGACCGGCGACTACCGGACCGACAGCCTCGTCGACGGCGCCGTGGGCCTCACCGCGAGCACACGGCTCATGGACCGGTGGGACATCTACGCGGGCAGCCAGCGCGACCTCGATCTCGACGAGTGGCTCAGCTACTCGTTCGGCCTGCGCCGCAACGACCACGATTGGTCGATCCTGCTGTCGGCGAACTACAACCCCTACACGGACGAGACGTCGTTCCAGCTCTCCTTCACGCCGCGCTTCGGCGGCATGACCCCCCGTCGCGATCGCTTCGCCGGCGGTGACGTGCAGGGCAACTTCGCGACGTCATACTGATCCGGCGACCCGACTCAAAAGGACCAGCCGACCGACAACAGGATGCGGTTGTCGATGCGGTCGATGGTCCGGTTCGGATCCGTAGCCGGCGTGTTGTCGTAGTCGAGCACGTGCGCGATCGAAGCGACCATGCTCTCGGTCAGCGACGTGACGATCTCGGTCTTGACCTGCAGGTAGATGTCGTCGGCATCCTCGAGCGACGGGTACGCCTCGAGGCTGTGCACGAGCTTCGTCTTGTCGCTGAACGCGTACTTGAGGTTGTACGCGACACGAGCCGCGAGACTCTCGCGCGAGTCGATCGCGCCTGGCGCCACGTTGCGGTATTCCTCGTTGATGTACGACAGACCGGCTTCGGTCAGGAACGTCGTCTTGCCGTCATCGATCCAGGTGTAACCGAGGCCGAGACCAGCCGAGTAGCGAATGTCGATGTTGGCGAGCGTGTCGCCGAGCACGCGCGCCGCGGCGAGCGCATACCAATCCTTGCTCAGCCACTCGGTCAGGAAGTAGTCGTACTTGACGCCCGCACCCGTGCGCCGCTGCGTGAGGTCCCACTCTGCGAAGGTCGGCGAGCTCTGGTCGTTGTCCTTGTCCTCGCTGTAGTCCCAGCTCGCATCGACTGACAAGCGGTCGAGCTCGGTCTTGCGCGACGCATCGAACGACGCCCCGATCGCGCGGCGATCGGTGTTGCCGTCGACGAAGAGCCCGCTGACCTTGACCGATCCCGTCCATTTCGGCTCGGTCTTGGCCGGCGGGTTGATGCTCTTCAGGTTGTCGAGTGCGAGCGCCGGCGCACCGTCGAGGCGCAGGTTGCCGCCGTCGATGCCGACGATGCGCCCCTTCGCCCTGCTGCCATCCTTCAGCTCGAGCTCGGCCGGCGCCTGAGTGACGATGGTGCTGACCGTGTCCATCGGCACCGTCACGTCGCCGAGCAGCTTGGAAGCAACCGTGATCTTGCCGTCGGCCATCGTGATGCTCCCGGTCAGCACGTCGCCGTTGGCGAGCGTGACCTTGTCCTGGGCCAGGGAGCACGTGGCGAGAACTGCGAGAGCAGCCGCGAATCGGAGGTAGTGCATGTGGGGTCGGGAGAACGGGCGCCCGCGATCATGAGAAGCCGCGTCCCGGCCTCCAAATCGATTCCGCGGGTCAGTGGACCTCACAAGCTGTCGAGGTACTTGCCGGGCTCGTAGTGGCCGAGGTCCACGATCTTGGTGCAGATGCGGTCCAGGAAGTAGCGGTCGTGCGAGACCACCACCATGCACCCGGGGAACTCCTGGATGCCCTCTTCGAGCACACGCAGCGTGTCGAGGTCGAGGTCGTTCGTCGGTTCGTCGAGCAGGATCAGGTTGCCACCGCGGCGCAGCATCTTGGCGAGCTGCACGCGATTGCGCTGCCCACCCGACAGTGAGCCGACGAGTTGCTGCTGGTCCGGGCCCGTGAAGTTGAACTTCGCGACGTAGCTGCGGCTGTTGACCTCGAGCTTGCCGAGCTTGATCAGGTCCTGGCCGTCGCTGATCTCCTGCCACACGGTCTTGTTCGGGTCGAGCGTCTCGCGCTCCTGGTCGACGTGGCAGATCTCGACCGACTGGACGACCGTGACCTTGCCCTTCTGCGGCTGGAGTTTCCCCGTGATCAGCTTCAGACACGTCGTCTTGCCGGTGCCGTTCGGGCCGACGATGCCGAGGATGTCGCCGGGCTGCATCTCGAACGACAGGTTCTCGACGACGTTCTGCCTGCCGTCGTAGGAGAAGAAGACCTTCTCGAAGCGAACCACGAGGTCGCCGAGCCGTTTGCCGGCCGGGATGTGCAGCTCGACCGTGTCGTCCCTCTCTTCGACCTCCTGCAGCAGCATCTTGTCGTAGTTCTTGAGCCGCGCCTTGTTCTTGGTCGTGCGCGCTTTCGGATTCATGCGGATCCACTCGAGCTCGCGATCGAGGAACTTGCCGCGCCGTTGCTCCTGCGCTTCCTGCGTGGCCATGCGCTTGCTGCGCTGGATCAGATACTCGGAGTAGTTGCCTTGATAGGGAATGGCCTTGGTGTGCCAGATCTCGAGCATCCAACCGACGACGTTGTCGAGGAAGAAGCGGTCGTGCGTGATGATGACGACCGTGCCCTTGTAGTCGTGCAGCGTCTCCTCGAGCCAGCGAACGGTCTCGACGTCGAGGTGGTTCGTCGGTTCGTCGAGCAGCAGCAGGTCCGGGTGCTCGAGCAGCGTGCGGCACAGCGCGACGCGGCGGCGTTCGCCACCCGAGCACGCGTTCACGGGCTTCTCGCCGGGAGGCAGGTGCAGCTTCGTCATCGCGGTCTCGACGTGTCGATCGAGCTCCCAGGCGTCCTTGGCTTCGATCTCGTGCTGCAACGTCTCGAGATCGGCCATGACCTTGTCCATCTCCTTCTGCGGCAGGTCCTCGCCGAGTCGCATGCTGAGGTCCTCGTGACGCTTCAACAACGCGCGGATCGGCGCGACGGCCTGCTCGACGTTCTCGCGCACGGTCATCGTCTCGATCAGCTTCGGTTCCTGCGGCACGAACCCGACCGTGCGGCCCTCCGCGAGGCGGGCCACGCCGTCGTACTCCTTCTCGACTCCGGCCATGATCCTGAGCAGCGTCGACTTGCCGGCGCCGTTCTGGCCGATGACGCCGATCTTGGCGCCTTCGAGGAAGACGAGGCTGACGTCCTTCAGCACCGGCTTCTTGCCTTGGTAGCTCTTGGTGAGCCGTTCGAGCGCGAAGATGGGCTTGTCACTCATGGCGGGGCGAAGAGGGTAGGCACCAGGCGGCGGTCGGTCCAGCGGGCGAGTGGCGATCGCCGCAGCCCGCAGCTTTCCCTGCGTTGCCACCCACGGCTAGAGTCCTGCCCACATGACCGTCGCTCCTGGCCGGCAGCCACTCGTCTGCGCCGCGGCGATGTTCGCGGTCGCGCTGCTGTGGTTCTGGCCCACGCTGCAGCACGGCTTGCGCAACGACGACTACCTGACCGTCTACTACACCGATCGCACGACCGGCGCGGTGTCGTGGGGCCGCGTGTTCGAGGAGTTCGTGCGGCCGTGGTTCGGGGGAAGCGGTCTCTATCGCCCGCTCGTGAGCCTGTCGTTCGGCATCGAGTTCGCATGCTGCCCTGCGGGGCCCTGCCACCTGACCAACGTCGTGATGCTCGGTATCACGGCTGCCGCGACGGCCGCGACGGCGGCCAGGCTCGCGCCGATGCGACCGAGGGCGGCGGCGATCGTGGCCGGCCTCGTCGTCGTGCTGCACCCGGCGGCCGTCGAGCCGACGGCCTGGATCTGCGCGCGAACGACCGGCATGCAGGTCGCCGCGGGCGCGGTGGCGTGCTGGCTCTTCGCGAGCCACCTCGACCAGCAGCGGCGGCTCTGGCCGAGCATCGTGGCCGCTGCCGCCGCTCTCGGTTGCAAGGAGGGCGCCGTGATGCTGCCGGTGTCCCTGCTGGCCATCGATCTGCTGCACAGCCCGCGCCGGCCGTGGTCGCAGCGGCTGGGTCTGCATGCGCCGTTCGCGGTGGTCCTGGCACTCTACTTCGGATTGCGCCTGCTGCTGCTCGGCCACCTCGGTGCAACCGGCACCGTCTCTTCGGCCGACAACCTGCACAATGCCGGGATCCTGATCGAGCAACTGTTCCTGCCGCCGGATGGCGACGGCCATCGCCGCTTCTGGGCGGTGCCGCTCCTGGCTTTGGCACTGCGGCCGCTGTTGCACCGCCATGGCCTGCTCAGCCTGGGCCTGCCACTGTGGCTCCTGCTGCTGCTCGCACCGAACAGCCTCGTCGCGACCAACGCGGACGTCATGTACGGGCGCCTCGTTTTCGATGCCGTGCCTCCGCTCGCGCTCGCGCTCGGTCTCTCCGCGGCAACGCCCTCGTCGCGCCTTGCATTCGGCGCGATCGCGGCGCTTACAGCGGGCGTGCTCACGGCGCTCGCGCTGACGAGCTCGCAATGGCTCGGACGCTACGGAACCGAGGACCGCGTCGCGCGCGGCGTCGCGCGCGCCGTCGTCACTGCGGCCGCCGACGCCACCGCGGCGAAGCCGTTCGCAATCACGGGCCTGCCCTACCTGCCGCTCTTCCACCAGAAGCTGTGGGGTGTTCTCGGGCTCGCTCCGTTCGCGCCGAGAGACCTTGCGGTCATCGGCCTGCCCGAGTTCCTGGTCGCCGACGAGAAAGCCCCTGAGTTCTTCAACGACGCGGCTCCGCTGCATGCAATCCACTCGGCCGGCGGCACGGTCGCCATCCTGAACGGAGAATCGATGAGCTTCGTGCCGCTGCCGCGCCCCACCCTGCCCAGTGCACAGCTCGAACGCACGGCCGCGGCACCACGCGACTTCGTTGCCGCGGGTCCGTGGTCGGGAAGCTGCGTCGCCGCGATCGAGGTCCGATTGCCGTCACCAGCGAACAACGTGCGGCTTCGCCTGCTCGACGACCTGCCCGACGAGCGCGCCTTCGGCTGGCACAGCGCGCCGGCACCAGCGGCAACCGCATGGTTCGACACGACGCACGCGATGGCTCCTGTCATGCTCCAGGCGTTCGGCATTCCGTTCCGCGGCGTTCACGTCGAAGTCGATGGCGCCGAGGCGGCTGCCGGCACCGTCGTCGTCGTACACGCGATGCTGTCGATGCGCGCGCTGCCCGAGCGGAACGCGGGCAAGCCGTGGCCACGCGCAGCGATGCTCGCCGTTGCGCAGAAGCCGCCCGCGGCCCAACCACTGCGCCTCTACCTGATGCTGCCGACCGGCGTGCGCCACATGGACGGGCCCGCGAGTGGCGCCGACCTGTCTGCGGCGCTGCAAGACCACCTGCGTTTTGCGCTCGACATCTACGGTCCGCTCACGGTGCATTGGTTCTGGCAGACGCCCCCCGGCTTCCCTGGACCGCCGTGGTGCAGCGAGCTCGACTGGGCCGTGGTGGACCGGGACGTGGCGCGCTGAACTGTCCCGATGGTCGAACATCGAGCCCCGCATCCCCCCACCGCGAGTATGCTCTTGGCGTCGTGATCGCGTTCCTACCTTCCCTCGGCTGGCAGGAGATGTTCCTGCTGCTGGTCATCGGCCTCTTGCTCTACGGCCGCAACCTGCCCGAAGCCGGCCGCAGCCTCGGTCGCGTGGCCGCGCAGATGAAGCGTGGCTTCCAGGAGTTCAAGGACCAGCTGGATCGCGACGGCAGCCTTCGCGAGGTCAAGAAGACCTTTCAGGAGACGACCAGCGAACTGCGCCGCGTCGCCGAAGTGCCGCGCGCGCTCGCCAACCCGGCCGGGGCCATTCGCGATCTCGCCAACGAAGCGATGTCGTCGCCGATGCCTGACGCGCAGGAATCGGAGGAGGATGCCGGGCCCTCGAACAACGGGGCCTCCGACGCAGATGCCTCGAATGCAGGCAAGCCGCCATCCGCGTCGTGACGATCAGCGCCTGACGGCTACGGCTTCTTCGGCGGCTTCGGCGGCTGCTTCTGGGCCTGGCCCGACGGCGGTGCCGCTCCCTGGGGCTTCTTCTTGTTGCCCTGTTGGATCGCCAGGTCGCCGGCGTCGAAGATGCTCATCCAATCGCCGCCCTTGCCGACCGGATTGGCGCGCTTCCTCGCCGCCATCTCGCGCCGCTTCGCATCCTCGGCCAACCACGTCGGGTAGTCCTTGTGCATCTCGCCGAGCACCTTCTTGTTCTCGGTGATCAGGCCGACATACGGGAACAGGTCGCACTTGAAGTCCTTCTGGATGCTGGCGATGGTCTCGAACGTCAGCAACACGGGCATCGCAATGCACACGATGTCCCCGAACACGTCGAGCGGCACGATCGTGTGTTCGAACAGGACGGTCTTTGGCAGGCGGACCTTGGCTTCGTCGCTGATGTTGTAGTTGCTAGCCATCAGGAACGGCAGGTTGAAGTTCTCGGTGACGATCTTGGCCAGATCCCATTCCGTGATATGGCCGCCGCCCACGAGCAGCTGCGCGAATGGTTCGCCGTGCCTCTCCTGCGCATAAAGCGAATCCGTGATCACCTCGGAGGTGATCGAGCCGCGATCGGAGAGGATCTCGGCGAGTCGGACCGAAGTGATCTTTTCGATTCCCTTCACTGCAGGGTCATCGGTCGCCGACGGGGAGGTCCTTGAGCAGATAGCCGATCGATGTCATCGCAATCTCAGGCGTAGACGGCGAAGGTCAGCGCTGCGTGCACGGCGAGCACGAGCGCCATGCCCAGCACGATCGCGGCGTTGACGGCCTGGCCGACTTCGGCTCCCGAGCGTTTGGGGCCCGTGCCGAGGTGGTAACAGCAGAGGGCCACGAGGTAGCCGGACAGGGCAGACTTCGCGAGCACGACGAGCACGTCGCGCGCGTCGACGGTGGCGAAGTAGGCCGTTGCCCAACCCAGGATCGTGATCCCCGACACGGCCTTTGCGGCCAGCGCGGCGGCCAGCGCGGCAGCCACGACGCCGGCCATGGTCACGAGCGGCATCGCGATCACCATGCCCCATACCAACGGCGTCAGCAGGTAGTCGGCCGGCCGCACGCCCATCATCTGCAAGGCCGCGATCTGGTTGGTGCGCTTCATCGTGCCGAGCCTCGCCGCAGCCCCGGCCACGGTGCGCGCCGTGAAGAAGAACCCGCACAAGAGCGGCACGAGCACCGCGGTCGAGACCTTGCCGGTTCCCGTCAGCAGCGCAGACTCGAAGCCGCCCTGCAGCGGGTTGTTGCGCAGCGCGAAGAACATCGCGAGACCACCGATGACGGCGCCCGCGATCGCGACGAACAGCGCCGGCTCGATCGAGAAGCGCGCCGCCGTGCGCAGGACCTGGCCGAGCTCGAACGGCGGCAAACGGCGCCACGACTCCACGACCGTTTCGAGGATCGCCGAGGCCTGCAGCAGGCTGCTGCGCAGCCAGTGCAACCCCGCCGGTTCGGCCGTGGACTGTCTCGTGCTCGCGATGCCGGCGCGCGCGGGGCAGAAGTCGGGACCCTGCAGGGCCAGCGTGCGCGCGGTCGGGTCGAGCACGAGCACGCCCTCGCAGAGACCGGCGAACGCCGCGAGGTCGTGCGTGATCACGATCGTCGTGCGCCCTGGATCCTGATCGTGAGCCTGGCGCAGCAACTCGGCGATCTTGCGCGCCGCCTCGGCATCGAGGCCGGCGGTCGGTTCGTCGCAGAGCAGCAGCTGTGGCGACGACGCGAGCGCACGTGCGACCGCGAGCCGCTTCCGCATGCCGCCCGAGAGCTGTGCCGTGCGCTCGGGTGGATCGACGAGCCCCGCTTGTGCCAACAAGCCGGGTGCCAGGCGCACCGAACGGTCCGCGGCGCGCAACGCGATCTCCACGTTGGCGCGCGGACTCAGCTCGTCGAGCAGGCCTTCGTCCTGCAAGATCGCCGCGACCTTGTCCCGCGTCGCCCCGGCCTCTCCGGTCAGCGGTTCCCCGCAGGCGATCAGCTCGCCGGTCAGCCGCGGCGCCGGCTCACGCGTCTCGACGAGCCCGGCCAGCACGCGCAGCAGCGACGACTTGCCGGAACCGCTCGCGCCGACGAACAGGTAGAACCCGTGCGGAACCAGCGTCAGCGTCACGCCCTCGAGCAACACTTCCTCGGCACCTGGCCGGCGGTGCGCGAGACCGAAGTTGCGGAACTCGAGGGCCGGTAACATGCGCGGGGTCGCCGTCAATTCGGCCGCAGGTCGGTGGGCAGCAGCTCGAGCGCGATCACGGTCGGCACCTTGCCGTGCGCCTCCTTGAGGCCGTAGACGCCGATCACCTGCTCGGCCGCGATGACCGCGGCGCCGAGCGCCTCGTCGACGTTCACGACGACGTCGGTGCCGAGCGCCATCGGCGGCAGTGCAGCTCCATCGGGTCCGGCGCGCCGGATCGCAAGGCTCGGCGGCGCTGCGATCGCGCCCGCAAGATGCAGCATCTTGGCCGGCGTGCCGCGCAGGTCGTGCGGCGCGTCCTCGAGCAAGAGCACGGCGAGGTCGGCTCCGTTCGGATCCACCCACACGCGACCCGCGCGCAGCACGGTTCCGTTGCCGAGCAGCACCTTGATCTGTTCGTCCTCGATTTCGGGATCGCCGGCCCATCCGTCGTCCACGGTGTAGGCGCCATCGACGAGCGACCGCGCCGTGATTACGACCACGCGACCCGAGCGGTCCAGGAAGAGTGTGCCCGTGCCCTCGCGATGCACGGGATCGTCGGCGCTCAAGGTGTCGCGCTCGACTGCCGCATAGGTGATGCGCACCATCACGAGGTCGTCGGCGGGAGCCGGCGGCGAGCTCGCCGGCGTCTGCTTGAGGGCATCCTGGGGCACAGCGGCCGCTTCGATGTTCGGCCGCGACGACGACGCCGCGACGCGCCAGCCATCCTGGACGAGAACACCCTGGCCCGGCTCGGCGTAGTAGCTGACGTAGGGCGACAGCAGCGCGCTGACGTCGGCGATCGAGAACCCCGTGAACAAGGCACCAGTCACGGTAGGTCGCGCGACCCAGAACTGGCTCCTGTCGGTCACGGTCTGGCGGTGCTTGCGCGCGATGCGCAGTTTCACCTCGACGTATCTGCCGTCGGCCGCGAGGTCGACTGCGCGCACGTCGCCGCACTGCATGCCGCGGAAGATCACGGCGGAGCCCGGACGCAGACCGTGGTTCTCGGGCACGAGCACGCTCATCAGCAGATCGCCGTGCTCGATGTCCTCGAGCGTCTCGGGATCGGCGGCAGGTGGTGGCTTCTCGCGCCCTGCGATCAGGCTGCCGGCCACGAGCGGTGACCCGCGCTCTGCCGGGGTCTGGAACGTCACGTAGGCATCGCGCACGAGCGTGTCGAGACCCGTGGCCCCACCGGTGAGGCCGCCAAAACGCGGCGTGACGATCCAGAACGCGCTGTTCACGCACGCCTGTGCGGCGCCGGTCGGATCGAGCAGCACGTACGCGACGGCCTTGCCGCCGTCGCTCGCGATCGCGATCGAGCGCACCGTCCCGACCGTGACGCCGCGATACCGCACGTCGCCCCCCGCGCGCAGGCCTCGCACGTCGCGGAACTCGATCTGCAGCAGCAACCCGGGCAGGTTGTCCAGATTGCGCAGCATGCTGACGATCCACCAGGCGCCGATGACCGCCGCGACGAGCGTCACCGAACCGACCAGATAGCGCAGGCGATGCATCGTCAGATGTCGATGTTGGTCGCCTCGAGCGCGTGCTTCTCGATGAACTCGCGGCGCGGTTCGACCTCTTGCCCCATGAGAACGGTGAAGATGCGGTCGGTCTCGACCATGTCGCTCACGGTCACGCGGCGCAGCATGCGGCGCGCAGGATCCATCGTCGACTCGAACAACTGCGCGGCCTCCATCTCGCCGAGCCCCTTGTAGCGCTGGATGACGAGGTCCTTCTCGCAGGTCCTCTCGATCGTCGTGATCGCGTCGAACAGGCTGCCCGCAGTCACGCTCGCGGCCTCGTTGCCGGCGATGATGCGCCAGGAACCCTTCTGCGCGTTCGGCCAGTCGACGGGCGTGCCGAATGCATCGATCTGGCGCATCAAGGCCTGCACCTCGTGCGCGAGATGCAGCACGTAGACCTCGACGTCGGCGTCTTCGCGCCGGCACGGGGAATCGGGGCCTTCGTAGAGCACGAGCTCGCGGCCCTTCTGCTGCGTGAGGTTCTCGAGCTCGGCAGTCAGCTGCTCCTCGGTGTCGAGGAACCGGCCCTTGCCGCCGAGCACCATGTAGTTCGCCGGCAGCTCGCGGTCGGGCACGGTCGCCGCGGCCAGGTAGTCGTCGAACGGCACCCGGCCGTCGGCCGGCATGCGCTTGTGCAGGTCGCGCACCTTCACGACCTTGTCCATCAGATTGCGAAGGTCGCGGCCGCGCCACTGCTTGCCGCTCTCGTGCTCGAGCGTCGTCGTGCCGAGCCCCATCTCGGCCATCAGGTTGAGCTTGTCGTCCTCGGTGATGGCGAAGCGCTCGGTCTTGCCCTTCTTGATGCCGTAGAGCGGCGGCTGCGCGACGTAGATGTGACCGCGCGCGACGAGCTCGGGCATCTTGCGATAGAAGAACGTCAGCAACAGCGTGCGGATGTGCGAGCCGTCGACGTCGGCGTCCGTCATCACGATGATCTTCCCGTAGCGCAGGCGCTCGGGCTCGAACTCGTCGGTCAGGAAGCCGGTGCCGATCGCGCTGACGATCGTCTGGATCTCCTCGTGCTCGAGCAGGTTCTCGGCGGAGGCCTTCTCGACGTTCAGGATCTTGCCGCGCAACGGCAGGATCGCCTGGTGGCTCATCCGCCCCTGCTTGGCCGTGCCGCCTGCCGAATCACCTTCGACGAGGAACAGCTCGGCTTCGTCGCGCGGCGTCCCCTTCTGGCAGTCCGAGAGCTTCGCGGGCAGGCCACCGCCCTCGAGCGCGGACTTGCGGCGCACGAGGTCGCGCGCCTTGCGCGCGGCCTCGCGGGCCCGCAGCGCGTCGATCGCCTTGCCGAAGATGATCTTCGCGCTGCTCGGGTTCTCCTCGAAGTAGGTGCGGATGCCGTCGCCGACGACGGTCTCGACGATCGACTGCGCTTCGCGGTTGCCGAGCTTGATCTTGGTCTGGCTCTCGAACTGCGGGTCGGGGACCTTGATCGAGATGATCGCCGCGAGCCCCTCGCGGAAGTCCTCGCCGGTCGGCACCGGGTCCTTCTCCTTGAGCACCTTCTCGAGCCGCGCCCAGTTGTTGAGCGCGCGCGTCAGCGCCGTGCGGAAGCCGACCAGGTGCGTGCCGCCTTCGATCGTGTTGATGTTGTTCACGAACGAGAACACGTTCTCGTGATACGCGTCGCTGTACTGCAGCGCGATCTCGACCTCGTAGACCTTCGTGGCATCCTCGGCCGACGGCACCTCGCGGCGGAAGTAGATGACGTCCTTGTGCAAAGCGCTCTTGCCGCGGTTCAGGTCCTTCACGAACTCGACGAGCCCGTCGGGGAACAGGAACTCTTCCCCGGTGTCGGTGCGCTCGTCGAACAAGGTGATGCGCAGCCGCATCGACCCCATCAGATACGCGAGCTCGCGCAGGCGCTTGCGCAGGATCTCGTACGAGAACTCCGTCGCCTCCATGATCGTCGGATCAGCCTTGAACCGCAGCATGGTGCCGGTGCCATCGGCCTTGCCGATGACCTTGAGCTCGCTGGCCTTCTGGCCACGCATGTAGGTCTGGCGGTAGATCTTGCCGTCGCGGTAGACCTCGACGTCGAGCACCTCGGCGAGCGCGCACACGCAGCTGACGCCGACGCCGTGCAGACCACCCGACACCTTGTAGCTGCCCTTGTCGAACTTGCCGCCCGAGTGCAGCTTGGTCAGGATCACTTCGAGCGCGGGTTTGCCGCTCTCGTGCATGTCCACGGGAATGCCGCGGCCGTTGTCCTTCACGGACACGGTGCCGTCCTTGTGCACGCGCACGTCGATCCGCGTCGCGCGGCCCGCCAGCGCCTCGTCGACCGAGTTGTCGACGACTTCCCAGACGAGCTGGTGCAGCCCCCGCTGCCCGGTGTCGCCGATGTACATCGCGGGGCGTGTCCGCACCGCGTCGAGGCCCTCGAGGACCTTGATGGAACTGGCGTCGTACCGGGGTTCGGCTTCGGTCGGTTTCTGGCTAGACATGTCCCGTGCCTCCCAGCCGGAACGTCAACTGGGCGATCGGTTGTTGAGGAAGGAGTTGGTTGATGGCGAGCCGGATCTCGTCGCGCCGGAAGCCCGCCAGCTCGGCGAACAGCGGCGCCGAATCGACTTCGAGCACGAGCCTGCCGGCGCGGAGGCCGGCGATCTGGCAGTGCGGTCGCAAGGTTGGACTCAGGATCTGGTCGAGCGCCTCGTTGTAGCACTTGCGACTCTTGCTGCGCCCAGCCTGCTTGAGGATGTCGCGCAGGAAGTCGCCCGCTGGTTGTGGTTCGGCCACGGCAACCGTTCGTACGCTGGCTTCAGGTACCACTGATGGGCATCACCACGTAGGTGAACGACTCGCCGAGAGTGAACTTCGCCGGCATCGAATCGTCGGTCATGTCGAGCCGCACCTGTTCGAGCTGGCAGACGCGCAGCGCCTCGAGGATGTAGTCTGGGTTCAGGTTGATGCTGCCGCCCGCGCCCTTCACGACGGCTTCAATGGTCACGTCGGCGCGGCCGCGAGCTGAACTCTCGGCGGTCAGTCGCAGCGACTGCTCGCCCACTTCGAAGCGCACCATGCGCATCTCGCTCGCCGACAGGATCGCGGCGCGGCGCAGGGCACTCTCGAGCACGGCCTTCGGTACTTCGAGCGTGGTCTCCGCGGACTTCGGCAGCACGCCTTCGTAGTCGGGAAAGCGTGTCTCGAGCAGCTGGCTCACGAGCTGGACGCCGCCGATCGTGAAGATGACCTGCTTCTCGCCCACGTCGATGGTCATCGGTTCCTTCTTGCCCTCGGGGATGGCCCTCGCCAGGGTATTGAGCGCGCGCAGTGGCACGACCACCTTGAACTCGGTCTTCGCGTCGGTGTTCTGGTAGCTGATCGACAGACGCCGCCCGTCCGTAGCGACCATGCGCAGACAACCGGCGGCCGAGTCGATCAGGACGCCGTTGATCGCGTAGCGCGTCTCTTCGCGCGCCGCCGCGAATACGGTCTCCTGGATCATCCTGAGCAGGTGATGGCTCGAGATCTCGATCCGCTTGCCGGACTTCACCTGCGTCTCCTCGGGATACTGCTCGGGATCCTCGCCAAGCAGCACGAAGGATCCACCGCCGCTCTCGATGCGCGAGCGTTGGTCGGTGCTCTCGAGGGTCACCGTAGGGTCGCTGAGCTCGCGCAACAGCGCTGCCGTCTCCCGAGCCGGCAGCAGGGCGCTGCCCTTGCGCGAGACCTTGACCGTGTCCAGACGGACTCTGGCGGCCATCTCGAGATCCGTCGCGAACAGGGTGATCCCTTCGCCGTCGGCCTTCACCAGCAGATTCTGGAGGATCTGCTTCGTGGTCTTCAGGGGCACTACCGAAGAAACCACACTGACAGCCTCTTGCAGAGCCGTGCGGTCACAGAGGATCTTCATCGTCGTAGGAGCAGGTCTCGGGAGACGATCGCGGTGGTGGTCAGTGGATGTTCGAGTGCTGTCGGGGAGCTCATGATCCCTGCACCCAGCCGCGAACGAAGAAGTAGTACTAGAGATTAAAACCTCGTCGTCGAAGTCATCCGTACCGTCACGAGTGTGGATAGGTTAGCCACTCGGAGCCTGCAGATCGAAGCAGAAAGCGGGTCGCGGGGAAGTTCGCGGAACCTGGAAAAACGGCTGGGAAAGCCCCCGAAAGTCGAACATCCCCAAGTCCATTCGCGACGAGTCCGGGCCCGGTCCCGACCGAGCGAAAAACCTCCCACGGGAGTCATCAGGTCTTCCAGTGAGGCCCCCATACCTTTGCACGGATCTCGCGACATCGGCAAACCCCGCGCGTGCCACTCGCACGAACACCCGAGCGCTACCGGTCAAAAGAACGCGCAGCCGCGAAGCACCACCGTCGAATCGAGGCTCGACGAAGTAGACGATCTCGCGAGAAAACCGTCGCGCGTCAGAGCTGCCGTACGCGCGTGCTGTTGACGCTTCGTCGGCCGAGCAAGTCACGCACCCTGCGCCGCAGCGGGGCTGGTTGGGTTCTTGGCCGTCGCTGCGTCCCCGCGTTGCGGCGTCGCCAGCACTACTGAGCAGCGTCAGCTGCGAACGCTGCTCACGCACCCGACGCCGCAGCGGGGCTGGTTGGGTTCTTGGCCGTCGTTGCATCCCCGCGTTGCGGCGTCGCCAGCACTACTGAGCAGCGTCAGCTGCGAACGCTGCGCGTGAGCAAGCGATTGCTGAGCCCGTCCATCAGTTCCTTGAACATGCGGTCCTTCAGGATCCGTTCTTTGACCCTGGTGACCGCGTAGAGGACCGTGGTGTGGTCCCGGTTGCCGTAGAGGCGGCCGACATCGTCGAGTGAGAGCTCGGTGTGCTCGCGCAGCAGGAACATCGCGATCTGTCGAGGCACGCTGACGGTCTGCGTCCGGCTCTTTCCCACCAGCTCGCGCGAGTTGATCGCGAACTCGGTCGTGATCAACATCATCACGTCGTCGGCCGTCACCTGCGCATGGCGCTCGGGCATGCCTCGCACACAACTCTCGGCGAGGGCCAGCGTGACCGGCTCGTCGGTGACCGCAGCGATGCCGATGACCTTGATCACGGCACCCTCCAACTCGCGGATGTTCGACGTGACGCGTTCGGCGAGCAGCAAGGCGACCTCCTCGGGCAACTCGACGCCGCGCCCCTTCGCCTTGCGCCGCACGATGGCGGCGCGGGTCTCGAAACACGGGGCCTCGACCTCGGCCACCAGGCCCCATTGAAAGCGCGATTCGATCCTCCCTTCGATCGTCGGGATGTCGGCGGGCCGCCGGTCCGAGGACAACACGATCTGTCGCTGACTGTCGTACAGCGCGTTGAAGGTGTGGAAGAACTCTTCCTGGCACTTCTCCTTGTGGGCGAGGAACTGGACGTCGTCGATCACGAGCACGTCTGCCTGCCGATAGTAGTCGCGGAAGCCGTCGGCGGTCTTCGTCTGGAGCGCGTGGATGAACGCATTCGCGAAGTCTTCGCAGCTCATGTAGAGCACGCGGGCGTTCGGGGAGCGCTTGAGCACCGTGTGGCAGATGGCCTGCAGCAAGTGTGACTTGCCGAGGCCGACGTTGCCGTGCACGAACAGCGGGTTGTATGCGTGACCCGGGTTCTCCCCGATGGCAAGCGCCGAAGCGTGGGCAAGACGGTTGCACGAACCAACCACGAACCGATCGAACGTGTAGTTCGGGTTGAGCAGGGTTCCCGGCCGCCGGCGGACCGGCGTGTGTCCCAAGTGCGAGGGCGACGGGTGCGAGGGCATCGGATGCGAGTTCGGCGCGTGGGGGGTGGCCGCGGCCGTGGCGACAGGGGCACTGGTCCGGAAGAACTCGTCGATCTCCTCCGACAACGGAGTCGGCTGGAAGAACCCCAGGCTGTCCCAGCCATCCTCCTGTCGCTGCGTCAGCACGATGCGACGCTTTTCCTCGCCCAGAGAGCGCACTGCATCCTGCAAAAGAGTCATGTAGTTCTTCAGGAGCCAGTCGCGCACGAACTGGCTCGTGACCGAGAGCTCGATCTCACTGTCCTCGATCCGGAGGACGTCGAGCGACCGGAACCAGGTCTCCAACTGCTCGCGGCGCACGCGCGAGTCGAGGTAGAGGAGCAGCGACCGCAATGCGTCGCGCGTGGTGAGTGCATCCACCATGGGAGTGATTTGTTGTCTGGATGCCGACCGAGTACAGACCGGTGGCGAAGTAGCGGGTGGCGTTCAACCGAGAGTCAACCTGAAGAAACTGGGCAGGCTCGTGGACACGATCCCACGTGCCCATGCATAGCGCGCCATCGAAGCGCGGCTGGCTGGCTGCGAGCAAGACTGGACGAACGAGTGGTGCTGAGCCGTCGGGGGAGGGGACGCGGTGAGGCAATCCGAGTCGCGCTCCTCGACTGCTGATCGACATCTCTTACCGGTCGATTGCAGTCTTGCAAGAGCACGCGCAGGAACTTTGACTCCGACTTCATCACTTGTACACATGTGCCGCGCAGTCGCAGTTCGCTCGCGCACGAGCAGCAACCACTTGGAACGCACTACGCGTCGCGAAGGCGACGCAGCGCTCTGATCAGTTTTTTTTCAGTCGACTCACGATGGCGCCGACGCGCGCGCCGACGTCTCGCCACGACGTCGCGGCGACGCGCCAACCGAAACTGAAGCGAACACACGCGCGCGGTTCGGCGCCATGGAGGCCGATCGCAGCGAGAATGCGCGGTGGTGTCGGCGCACCCGAAGAGCAAGCGGCGCCGTGCGAGGCGTGTACGCCAGCCAGATCGAGAGCTGGCAGCAGGTTGCGCCCATCGACGTCGGGGAAGTAGAGCATCGCGGTATTCGGCACGCTGTTCGCGAGCGGCGTCAACACACGATGCTCCGTGTCGCTCAGGCCGTTGAGAAAAGCGTGCCGCGCGGCTGCCATGTGCAAGGCACGCTGCGGTTGCTCGCTGACCGCGCGCTCGATCGCCAGCGCGTTCGCGAGCGCGAGTGCGGGGCTCTGCGTCCCGGGACGCAGGCCGAGTTCCTGTCCCCCACCGCGAAGCAGCGGCCGCAGTTGGCGCTGCAGATCGTGTCCGAGCAGGACTCCGTGTCCACGCAGGCCTCCGCACTTGTGCGGCGACAACGCGACGATCGCACCGGTCGCGAGCACGGGACTCAGCGGCGCGCGCCCGAGCGATTGTGCTGCATCCACGAACAGCGGAACGCCGAGGCGATCGCCGAGTGCTTTGGCCGCGAGGACGGGCTGCAGCGTGCCGAGCTCACTCTGGGCGTGCACGAGGCAGAGCAACCCGACCGGCACTTCCGGGGCGCGCACCACCGCGGCGCCGTCCCGGTCGACCGACCAGGTCTGCATGCCGCGAACGAGCGCGGGCTCGAACACGGCAGGATGCTCGGCGTCGGAGACGACGACGGGCAGGGCGGGATCCCCGAGCCCCGCCACCGCCAGGTTGGCAGCCTCGGTGCCGCCGCTCGTGAACACGACATCCGCGGCGGCGACTCCGAGTGCCCTTCCGATGCGCGCGCGTGCTTCCTCGAGCCCGGCTCGCGCCTTGCGCCCGGTCGCGTGGACGCTGGCAGGGTTGCCCGGATGGATCCGCTCCGCCTCGAGGAACGCGGCCAGCACTTCCTCGCTGGCTGGGGCGCCTGCATTGAAGTCGCAGAAGACGGTCTCGAAGGCCTCTGGCTTCACTGCAGCACACGTTCGTAGAGATCGACGTACTTGGCCACGACCGAGTCCATCGCGAACAGCTCGACGGCGCGCGCCCGCGACGCCTTCGCCATGACCGCGTGCAGGTTGCCATCGAGCAGCGGCTGCAGCGAAGCACGCGCCATCGCCTGGGGGTCGCCGAACGGCGTCAGCATCCCCGTCTCGCCGAGGACCTCGGCGACGCCGCCGACCGCGGTGCTGACGCAAGGCACGCCGCAGCTCATCGCTTCGAGCATCGACAGGCCGAAGCTCTCGGTCTCGGATGCCGACAAGAACAGGTCCGCCTGCGGCAACACTGCTTCGAGGTGATCGTGCATGCCGAGGTGTTCGACCTTGTGCTGGCAACCGAGGTCGGCCGCGACGGCCAGCGCGTGTTCGCGGTCCGGGCCGTCGCCGATCAGGATCAGGCGCGCCGGAACCTCGCGCAGGATCGCGGCGAACGCGCGCACGACGTCGGACAGACGTTTCACGGGCCGGAAGTTCGATGCGTGTACGAGAATGCGCTCGCTGTCGCTCCGCTGGTGCCAGCGCGGCGAGCCGTTCGGTTGAAACCGCTGCACGTCGACGAAGTTGGGGATCACCTCGACTTCCTTGCGCACGCCGAACACGAGGTGCGTCTCGTCGGCGAGGTAACGGCTCACGGCGGTCACGGCGTCGGACTGTTCGAGAGCGAACCGCGTGGGGCGCATGTAGGCCCGGTCGCTGCCGACGACCGTGATGTCGGTGCCGTGCAGCGTCGTGACGAACTTCAAGCAGCCGCCGCACATGCTGCGGGCGAGGAACGCGCTGACCGCGTGCGGGATCGCGTAGTGCACGTGGAAGAGGTCCACGTGCGCTTCTTCGCGGACCTCGAGCATGCGCGTGGCCAGCGCGAGGTCGTAGGGCGGGTAGCGGAACAGCGGGTAGGCCGACACCGAGACCTGGTGGAAGCGCAGCCCCGGCGTGCCGCGGCGCAGCCGGTTCGGCCGTTCGTAGCTCAGCAAGTGGACTTCGTGTCCGTTCGCGGCGAGGGCGTGTGCCATCTCGGTGGCGATGACGCCACTGCCCCCGACGGTCGGATAACAGACGATGCCGATGCGCATGGCGGGATCCTACCGCCGCGCAGCCGGCACTCAGTACTCGCCGTACCCGTCGATCGGCAGTGCCCGCGGCAGGTCGAACACGATCACCAGCGAGCCGCGCTCGTCGAAATCGATGAGGCATTGGCCGTGCAAGCGGGCCACGAACTCGCACAGCGTCAACACGCGTTCCTGCAGGTGGTACTCGCTCCCGCTGCCGTGCCGCTCGACCTCGAACACGACCGAGGCCCCTTCGGCCCGCGTCGTGACGGTGATCTCGCGGCCGTCGTCCATGGGACCGAGCGCGAGGGCGAGCGCGCGGCGCACCGCGCCGGCCAACGGGACCGGCCCGCAGCCGATCGGCGGCAGGTCGGGCGCCAGCTGCTCGCGCACCGCGACGCAGGTGGTCGCCTCGCCGAGGAACGATTGCACGGTCTGCTGGACGACGTGGTTCAGATCGGCGTGGTTGGCCGGAGCCGACGACTCGAGCAAGGACTCGAGCAGACTCTGCAGCCTCGTGTCTTCGTCCTCGAACAGGAACGAGGCCATCGAGTCGGTCACCCTGCCGTTGAGGCGCTGCACGAGCTGCGCCTGCTCGTCGATGCGAACGAGACATTGGCGCAGCAGGGACGTGAGGTGTTCCAGGTCCGGCCGGCGCTTGCGCATCCGAGTGGCTATCGACCGGACGTGCGGTGAGCTGCGCCAGCAACCGCCGGGCTTGGTCCCTGTTCGAGACGCGCCCCGCGGCGATGGGAACTACGAGCTGCCAGCGTCGGCGGCCAGCGGCGGCGGGGCTTCGCCATCGCCGGCGATGCCGTCGCCGTTCGTTGCCGCGGCCTGGGTGCCGTCGGAGCTGCCCGCGCCGGCACCGATCATCGCGAGGAACTCGGCAGCGAACATCTGGTAGTCGCGCGCGCCGTTGCTCTCCGGAGCGTGTTCGAAGATCGTGCGGCCGAAGCTCGGTGCCTCGGCGAGCTTCACGTTGTTGCGGATGCGTGTCTTCGCCAGCAGCGGCCCGAAGTGCGCGTCGATCTCGCGCAACACCTCGGTGCTCAGGTTCGTGCGCGCGTCGACCATGCACGGCACCACGCACGCGATCTCGAGCGCGGGGTTGAGCCGCTTCTGCACGAGCTGCACGACCTCGAGCAGCTTCGCCATGCCCTGCAAGGCCAGATACTCGGCCTGCATCGGGATCACGACGAAATCGGCGGCGACGAGCGCGTTGGCACTCAGCACGCCGAGCGACGGCGGGCAGTCGAACAGAGCGAAGTCGAACGAGGACGCGCCGGCGAACGCCGCGATCGCCTCGCGCAGGATCGTCTCGCGGCCGATGCGATTGGCGAGCACCTGCTCGACGCCGGCCAGCGACGTGTCGCTCGGTACCACGCACAGGTTCGGCGACGCGGTCGTCTGCACGAGGTTCTCGAGGGCCCTGTCCTCGACGAACAGGTTCGTCATCGTGTTGCCTTCGAGGTCGGGCCGTTTGTCGACGTGAACCGTCAGGTTGGCCTGCGGGTCCATGTCGAGCAGCAGCACGCGAAAGCCCTGCTGTGCCAGCGCCGCGCCCAGGTTGACCGTGGTCGTGGTCTTGCCGACGCCGCCCTTCTGGTTGATGACCGCGATGCGCTTCATGGACCGTTAGCGTAGATGAGTCGGGCGCGCATTTCTGCCGCGAATCCGCCCGGAGCCTCAACCGAGCAGCAGCCGCAGATCGCGCACGGGCAGCGGCCCGTCGTGCCAGAACGCTTCGGCCGCGCGTACGCCGATCCGGGCGCCGTGGAAACGGTCGCGCACTTCGGCCCGTTCGAGCAGGTCGAGGCCCTGCACGAAGTGAGCGCGGTCGGACGGACTCAACTGCGAACGGTAGCAGCGCACCACGTCGGCCTTCGCGCTCGCGACGGCGCTGATGTCCACGACGAGGCTCGGCTCGATCGGGTGGTTTCCCGGATACCGCAGGAAGAGGCGCGGGCGATGCGGCGCGCCGAGCTGCGGTTCGTGGTTGCGCAGTCCCGCGAGGAAGAATGCGCGCTCGGCGAGCTGGGCCGTGGCCGTGTGGTCGGGGTGCACGTCGCGCACATGCGGCGCCAGCAGCAGTGTTGGTCGTGCACTGCGCAACACCGCGACGAGCAGGTTCGTGACGTGGTCGCCGACGAGGATGCCCGCGTCGGGCAGGCCGAGGTTCACGCGTTCCACGACGCCGAGCTTCTTCGCTGCGGCGGCTGCCTCCGCATCGCGGTCGTTGACGGTGCCGCGCGAACCCTTCTCGCCGCGCGTGAGGTCGACGAGCGAAACCGACTGCTTGCTGGCGATCGACATCAGCAGCGTGCCCGCCGCGGCGATCTCGATGTCGTCGGGGTGCGGCCCGAAGGCCAGGACGTCACAGGGCTGCAGTGTGGGCGGATTGGCCATGGCCGGCTCAGAGTTCGAGCACCGCGTGCTCGATGCGGAAGGGGTCGGCCGCGTCGATCAGCACGTCGGCGAGCCCGGGTCCGTATGCGTTCAGGTAGGCGAGCGGACCGAGCACACGCTCCTGGACGCGGCTGCGCGGCCGCAGCGTGCTGCAGAGCCGCCGCAGCTGCTTGATGCCTGTGCCCTCGCGGTTCTGGCGCGAGTTGCGCACCTTCTGCAGCAGGCGATCGATCTCCTCGGTCGTCTTCGTGCGCGCACGGTCGAGCGCGCCCATCATCGAAGCGTCGAGCGCGCCGAGCCGCGGGCCGATCTCGTCGAGGTCCTTGCGCAACCGCGCCTTCAGACCGTCGAGCGCGTCTTCGACGTCGCTGCCGTCGCTGCTCTGCAGCAGCCGCTCGGCGAGCTTCTCGGGCGACTGGTCGAGGTCGGGCAGGTCGAGCGAGAAGCGCGTCAGCAGTCGCTGCATCGACGGCTCGACGAGCGTCATCGAGGCGCGCGGCACGAACACGGGTTGCGGCACGCCGAGCAGGCGATAGAGCGGGGCCACGCAACAGAGGTAGGCCAGCTCACCGGGACCGACGACGAACGCGATCGTCGGCATGCACGCGTCCTGCCACAGCGGACGCAGCAAGACGCCGGGGCTCAGGTCCTGCGCACGGCCGGCGGTTTCGCCGTCGGCGAGCGGCTCGCGATGGCCGCTGGCCAGGTCGAACATCATCGTCGCCCCCGGATCGAGCGTGACGTCGACGCCGACGTCGGCGAGCTCTTCGGCGGTCTGACGGACCTTCTCGCGCACTTCGTTCGACTTGCCCCACCAGCGCAACAACGGGTCGAATGCCTCGGTCGGCAGGTCGCGCGGCTCGATCACGAGCAACCCGTGCCGGCCGAAGGTCTCGAACAAAAGACGCGCCATCTGCTCGCCGAGCGTCTCGCCCGGCTGGCGCGGTTTGCAGACCGAGAGGATCCAGCGGCGGTGCTCGCTCTGTGGCAACAGCGGATCGATCTCCGCGAGCAGCTTCTCGACATCGCGCCCGACTTCGATCGTGCGCAGCGGTTCGTTGGTCCGCTGCAGGTCGAGGCGGAACCGCTGCAGCTCCTGGGCCTGGTTGACCATGAACAGACGGTTCGCTTCGTCGAGGTCGTGGTCGTCGCTGTGGTTCCAGAACAGCGGCACGACGCGCGGACCACCGGGTTCGGCGTTGATGTCCCGGCTGAGCCGGATCGCCGTCGCGACCTTGTGGAACGTGAACAGCGGACCACCGAGCAGGCCCGGCTGTTGTCCCGTCACGACGATGTGCACGTTGGGATCGAGCAACGCCTCGGCATTGGCGAGCACTTCAGGCGGCGCATGGTGGCGCTCGGCGTAGGCGTGCAGCGACTTGACGAGGATCTCGCGCGGCAGCAGACGGGCCGCACCGGTCGGCGCGCGGCGCAACAGCTCGGCGACGGAACGCGCGCGCATGCCGAGGAAGTGGCTGAGGTCGCGGTCGTCCTCGAGGAACCGCTGGTGGACGTCGGACGTGCCGAGCCGCCGGAACGAGATGTGGCGCAGCGCAGAAGTCACGAGTTGGCCTGCTTGCGGGACTGCAACACCGCGACGCTGCGACATTCGTCGGCAAAGGTCTTCGCGGCCGCCTCGATGCGGTCGAGCCAATCGGCGGCAGACGGCGCAAAGCACTGCATGACGCCGCGGCTCTGGTTCACGAGGGCGCCGAGGCCGCGCTGGTCGAACGCGGCGGCGAGATCGGCGACTTTGCCCCCCTGCGCGCCGACGCCGGGCAGCAGCAGCCAGCTGTGGGGCAGCAGCGACCGCAGCCGCGCCAGTTCGTTCGGCCAGGTGGCGCCGACCACGGCGCCGATCGATGCATAACCCTCGGCCCGCGGCAGGTCCGCGGCCCAGCGCGTCACGGCGCGCGCGACGACGTCGCTGAGGGGCTCCGTGCCGACCCGCAGGTCCTGGAAGTCGCGGGCGCCCGGGTTGCTCGTGCGCACGAGCACGAACACGGCCTTGCCGCCCCGGTCGGGGTGGCAGGCAGAGAGGAAGGGCTGGATGGAGTCGAGGCCGAGGTAGGGGTGCAGCGTGACCGCATCCGCGAAGCGGAAGTGACCCTCCGCGTAGGCCTCGGCCGTGCTGCCGATGTCGCCGCGCTTGATGTCGCCGAGCACGAGCAGGCCCGAAGCCTTGGCCAGCGCGCAGGTCCGTTCGTAGGCGCCGTAGCCCGGAGTGCCGTGGCATTCGAAGAACGCGATGTTCGGCTTCACACACGGCGTGTGGCGGGACAGGACCGGCAGCGCCTGCCGGTAGAACGCCACGATGCGGTCGACGGGCCGGCCGCCCGGCAACACGCGGTCGGGCAGCGCCTCGAGCCGCGGATCGAGCCCGATCACCACGGGCGCCTGACCCCCGAGCACACGCTTCGCGAGCTGGGCGACGAAATGCATCGGGCGAAGAGCCTAGCTCCGATTCACGGTGGCGCGAGATGCACTCTTCTGATTCTCTTTCGCCAACCCGAGGCGAGGCAGACTCCGATGGTTGTGATCTTCGTTCCCAAGGAAACCGAAACCGGCGAGACGCGTGTCGCGATCGTGCCCGAGACCCTGAAGGGCCTGCAGAAGCTCGGCCTGCAAGTCCAGGTCGAGCGCGGTGCAGGTGTCGACGCCGGGTTCACGGACGCCGAGTACGAGACCGCGGGTGCCGCGCTCGTCGATGCAGCAGCTCGCACCACCGCCGACATCGTGCTCGGCATCCAGTCGCCGACGCACGAGCAGGCCAGCGCGCAGAAGCCCGGTTCCGTGCTCGTCTGCACGCTGACGAAAGGCACGCAGCTGCCGGCCGTCGAAGCGCTTCGCGACGCGAAGGTGACCGCGATGGGCCTCGAGTTCGTGCCGCGCATCTCGCGCGCGCAGAAGATGGACATCCTCAGTTCCCAAGCGACGTGCAGCGGCTACCAGGCCGTGATGCTCGCGGCGGTCCACCTGCCCAAGATGTTCCCGCTCATGATGACGGCGGCAGGCACGCTCGCACCTGCGCGCGTGCTCGTGCTTGGTGCGGGCGTCGCCGGTCTCCAGGCGATCTCGACCGCGCGCCGGCTCGGCGCGGTCGTCGAAGCGAACGACATCCGTGCCGCCGTGAAGGAACAGGTCGAGTCGCTCGGCGCCAAGTTCGTCGACACGGGCGCACCGCCCGATGCGGAGACGAAGGGCGGCTACGCAAAGGAGACGACCGCCGAGTTCCTGCAGAAGCAGCGCGAGATCCTCACGAAGCACATCAGCCAGGCCGACGTGCTCATCACGACCGCGCTCGTGCCCGGCAAGCGGGCGCCCGTTCTCGTGACCGCGGCGATGCGGAAGGCGATGAGGCCGGGCTCGGTCGTCGTCGACCTCGCGGCCGGACAGGGTGGCAACGTCGAAGGCACCGTGCCGGGCCAGCGCAAGGTCGTCGACGGCGTCATGATCGTCGGCGACGTGAACCTGCCGGCGCACAAGGCCGCCGACGCGTCGCGCATGTATTCGCGCAACGTGCTGGCCTTTCTCGGCGAGTTCGTGAAGGACGGCGTCGCGAAGGTGAACTTCGAGAACGAGGTCCTCGCTGCGACGGCCATCGTGCACGACGGCGTGGTCCGGCACGGACCGACGGCGCAGGCACTGCAAGCACAAGCAAACTGACAGCAATACTGACAGGGAGACTGAAACGTGGAAATGGACTTCTTGTACGTCTTCGTCTTCGTGATCGCGTCGTTGCTCGGCTTCGAGGTCATCAACAAGGTGCCGCCGATGCTGCACACGCCGCTGATGTCCGGCTCCAACGCGATCTCGGGCATCACCGTCGTCGCCGCCCTCATCTGCGCGTCCGGCGATGGGTTCATCGTGCAGGTGATGGCCTTCGTGGCGATCGTCTTCGCGATGATCAACGTGGTCGGGGGCTACATGGTGACCGACCGCATGCTCGGCGCGTTCAAGAAGAGGGACAAGTAGCGTGTACTACCTCTATCTGCTCGCCACGCTTCTGTTCGTCATCGGCATCAAGCAGTTGACGAGCGTCAGGACCTGCCAGCGCGGTAACCGCATCTCCGAGGTCGGGATGCTCCTCGCGATCGTCTCGGTGCTGGCGATCACCGCGGGCGTCAACTGGTACACGGTCATGGCCGGCATCCTCGTCGGCGCGGGACTCGGCGCGCTCATCGCGAAGCGCACGCCGACCACGGCGATGCCCGAGATGGTCGGTGCGCTCAACGGCTGTGGCGGCTTCGCGTCCGCCATCGTGGCCATGGCGTTCCTGATCATCGACCCCGTGCTCAAGATCGAGGGCAAGTCGCTCTGGGACACGGGCACCGTCAACGCGATCAGCACGCCGGCGACGGTCTTCATCGGCATGGTGACGTTCACGGGCAGCTTCGTCGCCTACTACAAGCTCGGCGGCAAGAAGCTCGTCCATCCGTTCCACGGCATGCAGCGGCACTACGTGCACGCCGCACTCGCGCTCGTCGCGATCCTCTGCTCGGTCTGGGAGGTCATGACGACGAGCTCTGTCTGGCTGCCCGTCTCGACGGTTCTGCTCGCGATCGTGTCTGGCGTGCTCGGCGTGCTGTTGATCCTGCCGATCGGCGGCGCGGACATGCCGGTCGTCATCTCGCTGCTCAACAGCTACTCGGGTGTCGCGGGCGCGTGCGCTGGGTTCGTCATCATGAACCCGCTGCTCATCGTCGTCGGGGCGCTCGTCGGCACGTCGGGCCTCATCCTGACGCAGATCATGTGCAAGGCGATGAACCGGTCGCTGCTCAACGTGCTGCTCGGCGGCGTCAGCGAAGAGTCGGTCGCCAAGGACGCGAAGGAGTACAAATCGATCAAGTCCGCGGGACCCGACGAAGTCGCGATGCTGCTCGACGGCTCGCAGTCGGTGATCTTCGTGCCCGGCTACGGGCTCGCCGTGGCGCAGGCACAGCATGTCGTGCGCGAGCTTGCCGACATCTTGCAGAAGCGCGGGGCTTCCGTGCGCTTCGCGATCCATCCCGTCGCGGGCCGCATGCCGGGCCACATGAACGTGCTGCTCGCCGAGTCGGACGTGCCGTACGACCAGCTCTGGGAGATGGATCGCATCAACGGGGACTTCAAACAGACCGACGTGGCCATCGTCGTCGGCGCCAACGACGTCGTGAACCCCGCGGCGCGCGAGGCGACGGGTCCGATCGCCGGCATGCCTATCCTCGACGTCGACCAGGCGCGCACGATCGTCGTCATCAAGCGGACGCTCGCGCCTGGCTACGCGGGCATCAAGAACGAGCTGTTCGAACGCGAGAACTGCATGATGGTGTTCCTCGACGCCAAGGAAGCGCTCGAGGGCATCGTCAAGGAAGTGAAGGCTCTGGCCAGCTAGCCGGCGGTCTACGCGACCGTGCCGCTCTTCGGCGGTGCTGTGGGTGCCGCGCCTGGCGGCGAAACGTCGGGCGCCTGCTTCGCGGGGGCTTCACCGGGCTCCACGGGCAGCTTGGCGAGCGCCTCGAGCGCTGCGTCGACGTGGCGCAATGGCACGTCGCCGATCAACCAGCGAACCTGCGATGGCCCGAGGCTCTGGCCGAGGTCGGCATCCTCGGCGTCCGGATAGAGCACGGGCTCCTCGGCGACACCGAACGCGAGCGGCGGCAGGTCGCCTTCGGGCACCGACTGCTGTACCTTGGCGAGCAGCAGCTGCAGGTCGATGCCGCGCAGCAGCAGCACCTCCCAGGGCCGTTCGTCGAGCCGGCGCGCGAAGAGCTCGTGCAGCGCGAGCACGTGGCGACACGGTTTTTCGGGCAGGTCGCACGAACAGCCGAACGTGACGCTGCGCGCGTCGGGAAACAGCGGCTCGCCGACGATGCGTGCTACGAGGCGGTCGAACGAGCGCGGCACGCGCCCGTCCTCGAGCGCCTCGATGATCGTCTTGCTGCGGCGCAGCACACGGATCAGCGTGACCCAGTCCTTCTGCGGCAGCGTGCGGATCTGCAGGCTGACTTCGTGGATCGAACCCATCGAGCCTTCCATCTCCGCGGAGATCGAGCCGGCCCGGACGCGGACCATCGGCTTGCGGATGCTCGGCAGCGCCTCGAGTGCCGCGGCCACGCGCGAATCGTCGATGCCGCGCGTCGCTTCGCGGCGCCAGCGTTCGCCGAGAGACACGGTCCTGCGCTCCATCACGTGATGGCCTCCTTGCGATCGAGCGTCAGCAGGCGCTTGAGCTCCTCGTTGCTGAGCTCGGTGATCCAGTTCTCGCCCGCGGCGAGCAGGTTGTCGGCGACTTCGCGCTTGCGCTCGAGCATCTGCTGGATGCGCTCCTCGAGCGTTCCGGTGCAGACGAACTTGTGCACGAACACGTTGCGCAATTGTCCGATGCGGAACGCGCGGTCGGTGGCCTGATCCTCGACCGCAGGATTCCACCAGCGGTCGTAGTGGAACACGCGGTTGGCTGCGGTCAGGTTGAGGCCCGTGCCGCCCGCCTTCAGCGACAGCACGAAGACCCTCGGGCCGTCCGGGCGCGACTGCTGGAAGTCGGTGACCATCAGGTCGCGTTCTTTCTGCGGCACGCCGCCGTGCAGGAACAGCACGCCGTGACTGTGCTCGTTCTCGAGGTGGGTCTTGAGCAGCGAGCCCATCTCCTTGAACTGCGTGAACACGAGGCAGCGGTCGCCTTCGTCGAGCGCCTCTTCGACCATCTCGCTGAGCAGGTCGAGCTTGCCCGAACGGCTCGGCAACGAGCTGCCGTCCATCAGGTAGTGCGCTGGATGATTGCAGACCTGCTTGAGGCGCAGCAGCGTGGTCAGGATCGCGCCGCGGCGTTGGATGCCTTCGGCTGCCTTCTCGACTTCCTGCAGACCCTTGCGCACCACGGACTCGTAGAGGATCGCCTGCTCCCGCGACAACGTCGCCGCGACGATCTGCTCGGACTTCTCGGGCAGGTCGGCGACGATCTCGGGGTCGGTCTTCAGGCGGCGCAACACGAACGGGCGAACGAGTCTCGCCAACGCCGACA
>Ga0075418_10000129_pt1 | contig 67363 bp, 57 predicted proteins | sample SoiMetdeltSBSDD2_FD_81776 | JGI IMG/M metagenome (GOLD analysis project Ga0075418, IMG submission 81776) | Bulk soil microbial communities from a Populus tree surrounding site in Tennessee, USA - Soil MetaG P. deltoides SBSDD2 | ecosystem: Environmental > Terrestrial > Soil > Tree plantation...
CCGCGAATCGGACGGCGGGATTTACATCCACGCAGGGCCGGAAATCGGCGTCGCCTCCACGAAAGCGTTCACGAGCCAAGTCGCCGTTCTCGCCGTGCTGACCCTGTGCCTGGGCCGCACGCGCATGATGAGCGCGGAGCAAGGTTCGCGCATCGCCCACGAGCTCACCACCATGCCGGAAAAAATCGAAGCGATCCTGGCCAAGAACGACGAGATCCAGGCCATCGCCCGCGCTTACTACAAGCACAACAACTTCCTCTATCTGGGACGCGGGTTCAATTTCCCGGTCGCGTTGGAAGGCGCGCTCAAGCTCAAAGAGATCTCCTACATCCACGCGGAGGGCTACCCGGCCGCGGAAATGAAACACGGGCCCATCGCGCTCATCGACGAGCAAATGCCGGTCGTGTTCATCTGCATCCAGGATTCGGCGTATGACAAGATCCTCTCCAACATGGAGGAAGTCCGGGCGCGGAAAGGAAAGATCATTGCCGTGGCGAGCGAGGGCGACACGGTGGTGCGGGAAAAAGCCGACCATGTCATCTATGTTCCGCGCACCGAAGAAATGCTCTATCCACTTCTCACCGTGATTCCGTTGCAACTCCTCGCGTATCACATCGCGGTTCTGCGGGGCTGCGACGTGGATCAGCCCCGCAACCTTGCCAAGAGCGTGACGGTGGAATGACGCCATGAAACCCGTATCCACCCCCCAGGCGCCCGCCGCGGTGGGCCCCTACAGCCAGGCCATGGTGATCGATCGGTTCGTGTACACGGCGGGCCAAGTCGGGCTCGATCCGCGCACGGGCAAACTGGTCGAGGGCGGCCTGGAAGCGGAAACACGGCAGGCCCTGGCCAATCTGGCCGCCATTCTCGAAGCCGCAGGAGCTGGACTCGATCGAGTGATCAAGACCACGGTATTTTTGGCGGACATGCGAGATTTCCCCGCCATGAACGCGATCTATGCGGACGCGTTCCGCGAGCACCGGCCGGCGCGATCCACCGTCCAAGCGGCGGCTTTGCCGTTGGGGGCCCGGGTCGAGATCGAGGCCGTCGGTTACCTCGCCCTGTGACCAGCACGCGCCTCATGCGCTTCTGCGCTTCGTGGAGACGAATGGGTCCTGGTGGGCTCCGAGGACTTCAAATCCTTCAGCCGGGCGCTAATCACGCCCGGGGTGGGTTCGATTCCCACGCGTCTCCGCCAGCCTCGCCCGTTGTCGTTTCATTCTTGCTGCTCGCCGTGCTGTGCGGGGCTCGCGGAGCAGCGGCTCAGCCCGCACTCGAGGATCACACCCAGTCGCCGAGCACGGCGGCCCTGAAATCTTTCCTGGTGCCCGGCTTGGGTCAAGCCGGGAACGAGAAATGGCTCAAGGCGGGGCTGTTTTTTGGAGCCTACACCGGACTCTTGGGTTGGGCGGTGGCGATCAATCAAGACAAGCAGGATGCGGTGGGGCATTTCAATTCCGCGGGTTCGGCTTCCGATTCGCTCTTCTGGGCATCTGAAGTGGACCGTCTGGATTCGAGCCGCAACGCGAAGTACTGGTTTGCCGGTGCGACGATGTTGCTCTCCGTGATCGACGCATACGTGGACGCGCACCTGCGTGGATTCGACAAGCGAATCGATGCCACGGTGGGGTACATACCTGAGGCGAACGGTGCAGGCCTGGCCCTGCGGGCGAGGTGGGATTAAAGGCATGGCACGCAACGTTCGCAACTTCTGCATTGTGGCCCACGTAGATCATGGGAAATCGACCCTGGCCGACCGCCTGCTCGAGGTCACCGGCACGCTGCGTCCCCACGAGATGAAGGCCCAGGTGCTCGACAACATGGATCTGGAGCGGGAGAAGGGCATCACCATCAAGTCGCATCCCATCACCATGGAGTACCGGCACTCCGATGGCCGCTCTTACCTCCTCAACCTCATCGACACGCCGGGACACGTGGACTTCTCGTACGAGGTGTCCCGGAGCCTGGCCGCCTGCGAGGGGGCCATCCTGGTCGTGGACGCGGCGCAAGGCATCGAGGCGCAAACGCTCTCCAATTTGATCCTGGCCCAGGACGCGGGGCTGACCATCGTGCCGGTGCTCAACAAGATCGATCTGCCTGCGGCGCATCCGGACAAGATCGCCGAGGAATTAGGGTTGTTGCTCGATCGCGATCCGCACAGCATCCTCCGCATTTCGGCCAAGACCGGCCAAGGCGTGGAGGAAATCCTCGACCACGTCATTCGCGATATCCCGCCGCCGCCCCAAGGCGGGGACAAGACGCGCGCGCTCATTTTCGATTCGGTGTTCGACCAATATCGCGGGGTCGTCTGCTATTTGCGCGTGACCGACGGAGACATCCGCCCCGGACAGCACGTGGCGTTCTTTTCCAATCCGGGCGTCCAGTATGAAGTGCTCGAAGTCGGCATCTTCCGGCTCGACATGTTGAAGCGGGACTACCTCATCGCGGGCGACGTGGGGTATTTGATTGCCGGAATAAGAACCCTTGGGGATGCGAGCGTAGGGGACACGGTAGTCAACGCGGAAGATCCCGCCCTCGAACCCCTTCCGGGTTACAAGCCCATGAAGCCGATGGTCTTTAGCGGGCTTTATCCCGTGGAGACGGAGCAATACGAAGAGCTCAAGGTGGCGCTGGAAAAGCTTTCCCTCAACGATAGCTCCCTCTTCTCGGAACCCGAAACATCCGAGGCGCTGGGATTCGGTTTTCGTTGCGGCTTTCTGGGACCCTTACACCTGGAGATCGTTCAAGAACGGCTGGAACGCGAGTACGGCCTCCACCTCATTGCTACGGTCCCCAACGTGCGCTATCGCGTGGACCTCACCACCGGCGAAACGATCGTGGTGGAGAACCCAGCCAAAATGCCCGATCCCTCGCGGATTGAGAGGATCGAAGAACCCTTCGTGCGAGTGACCATCCTCGTCCCCAACGAGTACGTGGGGAACATCATGAAGCTCGCCCAGGATCGGCGGGGGATTTTCCACGAGATGGAATATCTGGACACCGAACGCGTCAAGCTGGTGTACCGTTTACCCTTGAACGAGATCATCATCGACTTCTACGACAAGCTGAAGTCCTTGTCCCGGGGGTACGCGACCCTGGACTACGAGTACACGGGGTACGAGGAATCGGCGATCGTGAAGATGGACATTCTGCTCAACGAGATCGCGGTGGATGCGTTGTCCGTGCTCGTGCACCGGGACAAGGCCTACGAATGGGGGCGGAGCGTGGCGGCCAAGCTCAAGGAGCTCATTCCGCGACAGATGTTCCAGGTCGCCATTCAGGCCGCGGTCGGTAACCGCGTCATTGCCCGGGAGACGATCGGTGCCCTGCGCAAAAACGTGACCGCCAAATGCTACGGCGGCGACATCACCCGGAAGCGAAAGCTTTTGGAAAAACAAAGAGAAGGAAAGCGACGCATGAAGCAGGTCGGTAACGTGAGCATTCCCAAGGACGCGTTCCTCGCCGTCCTCAAGGTGGAACGTTGAGCCCGCGAGAAACGGCGGAGGTGGGTGCCATGGGCCGTGCCAGCGACCGATCGAAGCCGCGCGTGAAGCGCAAATCGACCATGCGTGAGTATGCCGAAGCCATTCTGGTTGCGGTCGCGCTCACGCTGGTCATTCGCACCTTCGTCATCCAGGCGTTCCGGATTCCCACCGGCTCCATGGAGGACACGCTTCTGGTCGGCGATTTCCTGTTCGTGAACAAGTTTCTTTACGGGGCTCCCATTCCGTTCACCGACGCGCGCACGCCGGCGATTCGTCAGCCCAGGCGGGGCGACATCATGGTGTTCAAGTACCCGAAGGATCCCAGCCGCGATTTCATCAAGCGCGTGATCGGATTGCCGGGGGACACGATCGAGATCAAGGATAAGACGGTGTACGTGAACGGGGAGGCACAACGCGAGCCCTACGTGAAGTTCAGCTCGTCGAGGATCCAACCCAAGGAATACCAGAATCCCGTCATTTATCCCCCCGGAGCGGGCAATCGTGACAACTACGGGCCCTACGTGGTCCCCCAAGGCGACTACTTCATGATGGGGGACAACCGGGACAACTCGGACGACAGCCGCTTCTGGGGGCCGTTGGACGGACACCTCATCAAGGGCAAGGCGCTCTTCATCTACTGGTCGTGGAACAAGGAAAAAATGCGGCCCCGGCTCTCGCGGCTGGGCCGGATCATTCACTGAGCCGTTTCGCGCCCGAGTTGCTATGGCAGCGCGGCGACCCCGCGCTCGGCCTCTATGTTCACGTTCCGTTCTGCCGCGCCCTGTGCAGCTATTGCACGTTCGCAAAGGGTTTGTACGACGAACGCCAGGCGTGGACGTGGCTCGAAGGATTGGGGCGTGAGATCCAGGTGCGATCCACAACCACCTGGGACGCTCGCCCACCCTTATCCACGCTCTTTCTGGGAGGGGGCACTCCATCCGCGCTCAGCGTGTCGCAGTGGGACGGGTTGGGAGTGCTCCTTCGAACGCACTTCGAGCTCTTGCCCGCCGGCGAATTCACCGCGGAAGCGAACCCGGAGAGCTTTGTTTCGGAGGTTGCGGACGCCATGCGACGGTCCGGGGTGAATCGGGTGAGCTTTGGCGTCCAGAGCTTCGACCCCGGCGAGCTCCGGTTGCTGCATCGCCTTCACGATCAGGACGCAATCGCCCGAGCGCTCGGTGTGGCACGGCGGGCGGGGTTCACGAACGTGAGCCTCGATCTCATGTACGGCTTGCCGGGTCAAACGGTGGACGGGTTCATGCGATCGCTCGAGCGGGCTCTTTCCCTCGAGCCCGATCATCTCTCCGCATACTGCTTGTCCCTCGAGCCTGGCACGGTGTTGACCGAGGAGGTGGACGCCGGCCGTTCTCTGCGTCCCGATGGAGATCGATCGGCCGAAATGTATGCCCGCATGGTGGAGCGACTCGGGCAGGAGGGATATGCGGCTTACGAGATCTCCAACTTCGCGCGGCCGGGGAGAGAAGCCGCCCACAATGTGCGGTACTGGAGGCGTGAAGACGTGATTGCTTTGGGTCCATCCGCCCACGCGTTGCTCGCCAATCATCGCTGGGCGAACCTCGCCACTCTGGAAGGATGGGTCTCGAGTTATTCCGAACCCGATCGGGCCCCGAAGCCCAAGCCCGTACCGGGGGATGAGGCGCGATTCGAGTGGATTTTCTTGGGGTTGCGATTGCAGGAGGGCCTGTCGATCGAGTCATACCTTCGGGAATGGGGCGAGCCGTTTGCGGAGCGTTACGGATCGATCGTGTCGCGGCTCGAGGGTGAAGGACTACTGGAATCGGTCGATGGCTGGATTCGATTGACGCCAAGGGCGCGCTTCCTGAGCGACGGCGTGTTCGCCGAATTTGCCCCGTGAATGGATTGGGTTTATCAGGGCCGGCGCCGCTTGTGCCTATTTTCACAAGCCCCTATACTCCGCCGGATCTTCAAGGCCTTTGCGAAGGTAGATCTTTGATTTACCTCTGGGTGGTGGGGGATTTTGGGACGGGAAGGACCTAAAGTTTAGAAGGGCAGCACCCATGGCGCTCGAAAAAGAAGTTCTTTCCCGGATCCTCACCACCAAGCTCGATTTCGCGCTCAAGTGGGCCCGAAAAAATTCCGTCTGGCCCATGCCGATGGGAATTTCCTGCTGCGCCATAGAGATGATGGCGGTCGCAGCGAGCCGCTACGACATGGCTCGCTTCGGAAGCGAAGTGCTCCGTTTCTCGCCCCGGCAAGCCGACTGCATGATTGCCGCCGGCACCCTCGTCCACAAGATGGCGCCGGTGGTGAAGAAGATCTACGAGCAGATGCCCGAGCCCAAGTGGGTCATCGCCATGGGCACCTGTCTCTGCACGGGGGGCATGTTTCATTCCTATCCGACCGTGCAAGGACTCGATCAAGTCATCCCCGTGGACGTGTACGTTCCGGGTTGCCCCCCGCGACCCGAGAACCTGCTCTCCGCGTTGCAGCACATTCAGGATCTGATCAGCTCCAATGAATTGCCCAGCAAAGCGCGCCAAAAACATGAAGCAGAGTGGGAGATCTCGCGCCTCTTCGAGGACAAGCTGGCCCGCGTGCGCGCCTTGCGCGTGGGCCGCGTGGTGAAGAGCGGCGGGCGGCGCGTCGATATGCCCGAGGTCTATGGTCCTGATGGCCGGCTTCTCGCCGGAGAGAGCCCGCTTGGCATTCCGACCGCTCGCGTGAAGGGCGGCTCGGTCGATTATGCCTCCGAGCGGTTCGAGCGGCGCGTGGGAGCCGAGTCGTGAAGACGGGGCGATCGACCGCCCTACTGCCTACCCCCGGCGAAGCAGAACGGGTTCTTCCCGCCGAAAAGGGTCTTCGCACCAAGACCTTTACCTTGAACATGGGGCCGCAGCATCCCAGCACGCACGGCGTGCTCCGTCTCGTCCTCGAGCTCGACGGAGAAGAAGTCCTGAGCTGTGTGCCGCACATGGGCTATCTCCACCGGGCCATGGAGAAGCTGGCCGAAGAGAAGACGTTCCACCAGTTCGTGCCCTACACGGATCGGATGGATTACCTCTCGCCGTTCCACAACAACGTGACCTTCATGCTCGCGGTGGAAAAGCTCTGCGGCATCGAGGCGCCGCCGCGCGCGCTCTACATTCGCACCGTCGGCTGTGAGCTCGCCCGCATCTCCAACCATCTACTCGGCATCGGCACCTGGGCCCTCGACATCGGCGCGATGACGGTGTTCTTCCTCATGTTTCGCGAACGTGAAATCATCTACAACCTGTTCGAAATGCTGACCGGCGCGCGCATGATGACGTCCTTTCAGCGGGTCGGTGGCACTGCGTTCGACATGACTCCGGCCATCGAGAAGGCCATGCGCAATTTCCTCGACTACATGCCGGACAAGATCGACGACTACGAGGACCTGCTCACCAAAAACCGCATCTGGATGAATCGCACCAAGAACGTGGGGGTGATCACCGCGCAACAAGCGATCGATCTCTCGCTCACCGGACCCAACCTCCGGGGTTCCGGCGTGGAATGGGACGTGCGGAAGAAAATGCCGTACATGCTCTACGACCGGTTCGAGTTCGATGTGCCGACGGGAACGAATGGCGACGTGTACGACCGCTACATCGTGCGCATCCAGGAAATGCGCCAGAGCCTCCGCATCATTCGTCAGGCGCTGGACGGCATGCCGGAAGGTCCCTACCAGATCCAGGATCCCAAGATTTCGTTGCCGCCCAAGGACAAAGTCTACGGCTCCATGGAGGAGCTGATTCATCACTTCAAGATCGTGTCCGAAGGCGTGGCCGCGCCTCCCGGTGAGGTCTATTTCGTGGCCGAAAATCCGAAAGGCGAGCTGGGGTACTACATTGTCGGCGATGGAACCAGCCATCCCTATCGCTGCCACGTGCGCTCGCCATCCTTCATCAACCTGCGCGCGCTGCCTCCCATGGTGGAGGGGCGTCTCATCGCCGACGTGATTGCCGCGCTGGGTTCCATCGACATCGTCCTCGGCGAAGTGGATCGGTAGGCGGGGAGAGCTCATGCCCAAGGTGAAGATCGACGGACGCGAGATCGAGGTCCCGAAGGGGACGACGTTGCTTCAGGCGGCGGAGCGCCTGGGACTCGAAGTTCCGCAGATGTGCTACCACCCGGGACTGCGCATCGTCGGCGTGTGTCGCGTCTGTCTTTGCCAGGTAAAGGGACAGCCCAAGATGACTCCGGCCTGCGCGACCGAGGTTGCGGAGGGCATGGATGTGGGACTGTACACACCCGAAGCGGAGAAGGCGCGCCGGGCGGTCATCGAGTTCTGGCTCCTCAACCATCCGCTCGACTGTCCGGTCTGCGACCAGGGCGGCGAGTGTCCGCTCCAGGACATTGCGTTCGACCACGGTCCCGGAACGAGCCGTCTTGCCGATCCGAAGTTTCGGAAGCAAAAACGTGTGGTGCTGGGCCCACACGTGGTCCTCGATGAGGAGCGCTGCATCCTGTGCTGGCGCTGTACTCGCTTCACTCAGGAAGTCTCCGGTTCTTTTCAAATCATGCTTCGCGAACGAGGCGCGGCCACGGTGGTGGGCACACCGCCCGGACAGTCGCTCGATGAGCCGTTCAGCGGAAACGTGGTGGATTTGTGTCCCGTGGGAGCGCTCACCTCATCGGACTTCCGGTTCAAGAGCCGCATCTGGGAAATGGCCTCTTCGGAAGGCGTTTGCACCGCGTGCTCGGTGGGCTGCAACACCTTCGTGTGGTCCAAGAAGGGCGCAGTGGAGCGGCTGACCGCCCGTCCAAATCTTCAGGTCAACGACTACTGGCTCTGCGACCGAGGCCGCTTCGATGTCGCGTTCACCTCGAACCCCGAGCGCTTTCGCACGCCGCGTTTGCGGGTGAACGAACGCATGATCGAGGTGGAATGGGAGGACGCGCTCCTCGCGATGGCGGAAGGCCTTCGAGCGTCGGCGACCCGCGGCCAGAATCAGGCCGCTGCGCTCTTCGCCCCCCATCTTGCCAACGAGGAGTACTGGACGTTCCAGAAGTTCGTGCGCGCGCATCTCGGCAGCAATCATCTCTCCCTGGGTCGTCGCGAAACCCTTGTTCCGTCACGGGTAGATCTCGCCCGCCGCGGGCACATGCTGCCGTCCATCGCCGATCTGGAACACATGGACGCGATCGTAATCCTGGGCGGAGATCTCGAACTCACCCATCCCGTGTACGCGCTTCGGGTCCGCAAAGCGGTTCAGGAGCGGGGCGCCAAGCTCTTTCTTGCTACCCCGGCGCCGGAACGATTGGACCCGGTGGCCGAGTTCTCGGAGCGCGTGGCTCCGGCCGCCGCGGCAGAGTGGCTCACCGCCCTGGCCCAGAAGCTCAAGACGGGCAGCGACCACCCGGCCATCCGGGCGCTCGCCGGTGCGCAAAAGGTTGCGCTCTTGGTGAATGCCGGAGACGCCAATGCAGAGGTCGCGGAGGCCATCGAAGCCTTCCTCGGTTCGGGACCCAAGGACTCCATTTGGAAGACTCTCGTCCTGGACGACGGCGGCAACCGGTGGGGTGCCTCCTTGCTCGGCATTTCTCCGCAGTACTTCCCCGGACTCAAGATCGTGAACGCGGAGGAGGCTCAGGGCCTCAAGACCCGCTGGGCGGGTCGGGTTTCGGCCGAGCCGGGCCGCGCGTGGCCGGACATCATGGCCGCTGCAGAGGAGGGGAAGCTTCAGGCGCTCTTGCTCGTGAACTCCGGTCGTCCGCATAGCTGGTCCTTCACCAGCGCCGAGCGCGCCGCGTTACGGCGGATTCCGTTCGTGGCCGCGTTCGCCCTCTTCACGTCGGAGGTTGCGGAGGTCGCCCACGTCATCATACCGAGCGTGTCGTTCGCGGAACTGGACGGCACGTACACGACCGCGGACGGTGTCGTGCAACTCGGGCGTCGCAACATCGTGCCCGGGGGCCCGACCCCGGTGCAGGTGCTCTATCGCGTGGCGAGCATGCTCGGGACCAAGATGAAAGGCCCGGATCCCATCGACGTGTTCCGGGAAATCGCGCGCGAAGTGCCGCAGTTCGCGGGGATCGACTACGGTCAAGCCAGCCGGGGCGGCGCGCGTACGGATAAGGCGCTCGCCGGCGCGGGGTCACGCTGAGCATGAAGAGGGCACCGTAACCATGCCGAATGAAAAGAAATCGCTGGGTGAACGCCTCATTCTCCCCGAGCTCATGAAGGGGTACGCGGTCACCCTGAAGACGCTGGCTTCCAAGCCGACCACGATGCAGTACCCCGAGGAACGGTGGCAGATGGCACGGCGCTACCGTGGTTACCCCAAACTGGTCATGGACGAGCAGGGGGATCCCAAGTGCGTGGCCTGTGGTCTCTGCGCGGTCGTATGCCCACCGAACGCGATCGAGCTTCAGGCGGGCGAAGTGCCCCGAGCCAAGGAGCGTCAGCCGATCGATTTCAAGATTCACATGGGCCGGTGCATCAACTGCGGATACTGCGAAGAAGCGTGCCCCAAGTCTGCGATCGAGATGAGCAAGATGTATGAGCTCAACACGACCTCCCTGGACGACATGATCTACACCAAGGAAGTGCTCCTTCAGGATTACTAATCGCCGAGAGGCCTCATTGACCCTCGTCAAGGTGAAGGCCTAGACTTTTTCAATGCCGCACGATACGTCCATGCCTCGGTCGGATTGGCCAGAGATCCATAGCGCGATCGATCGTTACCGCCGGTTCCTGGTTACCACGCACATGAACCCCGACGGCGACGGTCTGGGGGCGGAGCTCGGCCTTTCCGCGTATCTGGAATCGTTGGGCAAGGACGTGCGCATCATCAATCCCGATCCGCTTTCTGCGCGATACCGTTTTCTGAACCAGGAAGCCAAATACGAAAGTTACGACCCGGCCGAACACGAGTCCTTCATCGAAGCGTGCGACGTCGTGATCGTGCTCGACATCTCGCGTTGGGAACGCCTGGACGCGCTCGGCGAGCGGTTGCGCCAGCGGAGCGGTCTTACCATTTGTATCGATCACCATCCCTTCGAAGCGAATGGAATGGCGAATCTTTACGGCGTCGATCTGAGCGCTGCGGCGACCGGGCAGCTCGTTTACGAAATGGTGCGCGAGCGGGGCCGGCCGCTGGATCGCCGGATGGCGCTCGGCTTTTACATCTCGATCCTGACCGACACGGGCTCCTTCCGTTTTTCCAACAGTGACCCGCGCGCGCATCGCGCGGCGGCGGAGCTTTTGTCCTTCGCCCTGGATCCGAACGAGATCTACGAGCAGGTGTACGGCAACTCGAGTCTCCCTCGCCTTAAGCTCCTGGGCAAAGCGTTGTCGGAGCTCCGGACCGAGGATGACGGCCGACTCGTGTTTTTGGTGTTGCCAGAAGCGTGGCTCAAGGAGACCGGAGCCGTGCCGGCCGACACGGAAGGATTCGTGGACATTGCGCGAAGCGCGATGGGCTGCGAGGGTGTGGCGCTCATGTTGGAGCGCGAGGATGGTCGCGTGAAGCTCTCCCTGCGCAGCCGAGGACGGATGAACGTGAACCGCGTCGCGGCGCAGTTCGGCGGGGGAGGACACATCTTGGCCTCGGGCGGAACGCATCCGGGCCCCTTGTCCCGTGCGGTGGATGACGTGACGCGCGCGCTTCGTGAAGAGCTGGAGCGGGTGAGCGGAGCACCGCCGGCGGCAACCGCCTAGCCTCAACTGATGCCGCGGGATTATTACGAGGTTCTCGGCGTTGAGCGCGACGCCTCGAGCGAAGAGATCAAGAAAGCCTACCGGGCGCTCGCCTTCAAGTATCACCCCGACCGCAACCCCGATGACGCCGACGCGGAAGGTCACTTCAAGGAAGCCACCGAAGCCTACGAAGTCCTGAGCCACGAAGAAAAGCGGCGCGTCTATGACGCCTACGGACATGCGGGACTTCGCGGTGGAGCGAGTTCGATGAGTGGCTTCGAGTTCGGCCTGTCCGACGCCTTGCGCGCGTTCATGCGCGATTTCGGAGACATCTTCGGGGGCGATGCGGAGCCCGAGGTGGCCGACCGGGGGGGGGATTTGCGAGTGGCGGTCCGCATCACCCTGGGCGAGGTGGTGACCGGGGTCACGAAGACGGTGAAGCTTCGACGCGCGACAACGTGCGAGGCCTGCCATGGCACTGGGGGTAAGGGCGGGGAAGAACCGGAAGTCTGTCAGTTGTGTCACGGGCGTGGTCGCGTGCAGCGCGTGCAACGGTCCTTCTTGGGTCAATTCGTGAGCGTTGGACCTTGTCCGCAGTGTGGAGGGCGGGGGAAGCGCGTGCGCGAGCAATGCCCGCAGTGTCACGGGCGCGGCACGGAGCAAGGCAAAGCGGAAGTGAAGGTGGAGATCCCGCCCGGGGTGGAGAGCGGCGATTACCTCAACCTGCGCGGACAGGGGGACGCCGGGGCACGGGGGGCCCCGGCGGGCGATTTGCACGTCGTCATCCAGGTGGAAACGCGAGAGGGTTTCGAGCGGCACGGACGCGATCTGGTGACCGAGATCACCATCGGTCCGGCGCGAGCGGTGCTGGGAGGAAAGCTGACTGTTCCCGCACTCGATGGGTCGACCACAATCGAGGTTCCATCGGGGGTACAACCGGGAGCGCTCTTGCGATTGAAAGGGAAGGGTCTTCCTCCGCGACACGGCGGGCCGCGCGGGCATCAGATCGTGCGCGTCGTAGTGCGCATCCCGGATCATTTGAGCAAGGCGGATCGCAAACTCTACGAGGGACTGCTCGAGCACGAGGACAATGGCGAGGGCGGCCGTTGATGCGCGACGAATCACCGCCGGAACACGTTCTGTATCAAGACGCGGATCTTGCTCCGGGCCGAACGACACGGCTCGAGGGCGGCGAAGCGGAGCATGCCCGGCGAAGTTTGCGCCTCCGCCCGGGAGATGACGTTCATCTCGTGAACGGTCGGGGGCGGCGTTACCAGGGTCGTGTGGTCGATCTCGGTAAACAGTTCGTGCACGTCGAGATCCAGTCCGAAGAAGCGCTGCCGGCTTGGCCGCGCACCACGATCTGGCTGGGCGCGGGGGTGTTGCGATCGACGCGCATGGATACGTTGGTAGAAAAGGCGAGCGAGCTCGGGGTGAGCCGTTTCGTGCCCCTGGTTCTCGAACGGTCGGTGGCAAAACCGGGCGGCGAAGGAACCAAAGAGGATCGTTGGCATCGACTGGCCATCGAGTCGCTCAAGCAATCGCGCCGCTCGCTGCTCATGGAAGTGGACCTTCCCCGCACGCTGGACGCGTTCCTAAACGCGCTTCCGCCGGATGCGGAACTCTGGGCCGCCGACCCGGACGGAGACAATCCCTCGCGGGGACCGTCATCCTCTTCTGGAACGTTGGCGCTCGTGGTAGGACCCGAGGGTGGCCTGTCAATGCGGGAACGCACGATTTTGCTCGATCGGAAGGCCCGTCTGGTGGCCCTGGGTCGAAATCGTCTCCGGGCGGAAACCGCTGCTATTGCATTAGTTACGACCGCGATCGTGCTCCGGGAAGACCTCGCAGGTTGACCGAGGACCCCCCTTGCCCTATTATTAACTTCGATTTGGTGCGCCCAATGGTGCACCACCTTCCGTTTTCCCACCTCGTCCCATGCCCATGAGCGAGGTTGTTTCTATTGGTGGCGGAACACGTTACGTTCTTCAAGGAGTGATGCATAGCATGGCTGGAATCCGTGTCAAGGAGGGCGAGTCCTTCGAAGGCGCCTTGAAGCGCTTCAAGAAGAAGTGCGAGAAGGCCGGCATTCTGTCCGACCTTCGCCGGCATCAGTACTTCGAAAAGCCCAGCGAACGGCGTAAGCGCAAGATTGCGGCGGCGCGCCGCAAGATGTTGAAAGCCCAAGCGCTTCAAAAAGACTGAGTCCTCCTCCGCCGGCCGGTCTTGATCTTCCCCATCGGGACGCCGGGCCGATTGACTGAAGCGTCGTAGCACATGGAGCTCGCCGTCCCGGCTCGAGCTCCTTCGGTTTTTAACTGGGCGATTTTTCCGAGGCGCACCATCATTCGAGAACCGTTCGCCCCATCCAGCTCCAGGTCCACGCAAGACGCCGACCTCGATCGGCTGGAGTTCCCTAAGTTCCGCGATGTGCTACTAAGGTTTGCCACCTCGTTCCGCGGAACGGAGCTTCTAGGATCCCTGCGTCCCTTCGAACGCCGTGACGAGGCGGAGCGCGTGCTTTCCCAAGTCGAACTTCTCCGGGCTCGACACGAAAAAAGCGTGGGACTTCCTCCGCTCGAGATCGGGGATCTCCGCGCCATCCTGGCCCGGCTCAAGACTCCGGGAGGCGTGCTCGCTGGTCCAGACCTGCTCGAATTGTTGCCGCTCCTCGCCAGCACGCGCATGGCCAAGAAAAGTCTCGAAGGCGATGACGTTCCGCCGGAGATCGCCGAGCTGGGGTCACCCCTTTGCCCGTTTCCCCACCTCGAGCATGCACTGGAGAGCGCGCTCGACGCAGAGGGTGCGGTGAAGGACGGGGCGAGCCCCGAGCTTCGTCGGTTGCGCCGGGGGAAGGAAACCGCGCGCGATCGTATTCGTGAGCGCCTGGAACGCCAGGCGGCCCGCCTTCCCTCCGGTGATGCGCCGGCTCTGGTCACGCTTCGTGAAGGGCGGTACGTGCTGTCCGTTCCCGTGGAGCACAAGGCGCGGGTGCCGGGATTGTTGCTCGACCGGTCCGGATCCGGAGCCACGCTCTACGTCGAGCCGTTGGAAGCGGTCGAGGAGAATAACGCGCTGCGAGAGCTGGAGGTGGAGGAAGCGGCCGAAGTGCGCCGAATCCTCGCCGATCTCAGCGATCGCGCGCGGGTGGTGTTGCCGCAGCTCACCGAGAATTGGGAGCACACCGGTCGATTGGATGCGCTTCGCGCGCGGGTGTTGCTCGCTCTGCGGTGGCGCGCCGAACGTCCGCGGTTCACCGAAGAGTCGGTGCTCGAGCTCAGGGGGGCGCGCCATCCGTTGCTCCTCGAGGCGCGCGGTGCCGGTTCGAACTGGGAGGCGGCCGCCGCGAACGTCGTGCCGCTCGATCTCCATCTGGATACGACGACGCGCCTTTTGCTCATCACCGGGCCCAACATGGGCGGAAAAACGGTGGCCCTGAAAACAGTCGGCTTGCTCTCGGTCCTGGCGCAGTCCGGGTGTCTGATTCCCGCGGGTCCGGAATCCGTGTTTCCTTGGACGCTGGACTGGGTGGTGAGTTTGGGGGACGAGCAGAGCCTGGAAAACGACCTGAGCACCTTTGCCGCGCACCTGGTGCGCTGGGCGGAAGCGCTGGAACTCGCCGGACCACGGACGCTCGTGCTCCTGGACGAGCTTGGTTCCGGCACGGATCCCATCGAGGGAGCGGCGCTCGCCCAAAGCGTGCTCGAGCGATTGCTCGCCTCCGGTGCCATGGGTCTCGTCACCACGCACCTTGGCGTGCTCAAGGCCTTCGCCGCCGAATCGAACGGCATCCACAATGCATCAATGGTCTTCGACGCCAACCTGAGCCGTCCGTCCTACACCCTTCTGGTCGGCATACCGGGTGAAAGTCACGCGCTGGACATGGCGCGGCGTCTGGGTTTTCCGGAGGCCGAAGTCGCCCGGGCGGAAGCGCTTCTACCAGAGGCCGAACGCGACGTGCGCCGGCTATTAGCCGAGCTCCGTGAAGAGCGGGAACGACTCGCCACGGAGAAGGCAGAACTCGTGGACGAGATTCAGAACGCGCGGGAGCGGTCGCGAGAAGCCCGAGACACCCTGGACCGCATTTTGAAAGAGCGGGCACAGATTCGAGCGCGCGCAGCACGGCAGGCGCGGGAACTCATTCGCCGCTCCGAGGAGTTGTTGAAGCAGGCGGAGAAGGACGCGGCCCTAGGCAAGCGCTCTGCCCAAGTCAGCCGGCAGGCTCTCCTCAAGCAGCACGAGCATTTGCTGAGGCTGGAAGCACAAACAGAACCGCGCGATCGTGGCGCGGCGCCCGATGACATCAAAAAAGGCGAGCGCTTGTGGGCGGCCAGCTTGGGCCGAGAAGTGGAGATTTTGCGGGAGCCCGATCCCGCCGGCCGCGTGGTCGTGGAAAGCCAGGGCGTTCGGATCTCGCTGCCCAAGGAAAGCCTTCGCCCCGCGCCGGGTGTTGTCACCGAACACGCGACGGTCCGTCCCGAGTCGTCGTTTCGAATGCCGGAAGCGGCCGATGCGTCGATGGACGTGGATTTGCGCGGGATGCGGGTGGATGAGTCGCTGAGCCGGCTCGAGCATGCCCTCGATCAAGCCATGCTGGGCGGGCTCAAACGGCTTCGGATCATCCATGGCAAGGGCACCGGTGCATTACGTCGCGCGGTGGAAGAGTACTGCAAGAAACACAGTGCGATCAGCGAGACGCAGATCGCCGAGCAATGGGAAGGTGGGACCGGCGCCACGGTCATCACCTTGAAGGACTGACGTGAAGTATCCACCGGAGATCATCGATCGCGTGCGCGAGTCCACCGACATCGTGGCCGTGATCTCGGAGCATGTGCGGCTCAAGAAGGCTGGACGTGCGATGAAGGGACTCTGCCCCTTTCACCAGGAGAAGACGCCGTCCTTTCACGTAAATCCGGATCGTCAGATTTTCAAGTGCTTCGGGTGTGGCGCGGGCGGCGACGTGTTCCGCTTCTTGATGGATGCGGAAAAGATGACTTTCCCCGAGGCGATCCAGCTCCTGGCCGGGAAAACGGGCATACCGTTGCCGCGCCTCGGCTGGGCTCCGTCGGAAGAGCAGAGTGTGTTTCCGGTTCTGGAGTGGGCGGCGTCGTTTTATCGAACCGAGCTGGCGGGGCGAACCGGAGGCCCGGCTCGGGAGTACTTGCAGAAGCGGGGGCTTCTCCCCGAGACGGTGGCCCGGTTCGGCCTGGGTTGGGCGCCTCCGGGTTGGGACGGGCTCCTCAAAGCGGTGGACCGGCGCTTCACTCCCGCGCTCCTGGCCCGGGCGGGGCTGATCATCGAAAGCGAACGGGGGGGCTACTACGACCGCTTCCGGAGCCGCGTCATCGTGCCGGTTAGGACCCCCCTGGGGAGAACGGTGGGGTTTGGGGCCAGGACTCTGGGGCCGGAAGAGCCCAAATACCTGAACAGCTCCGAAACCGAGGTCTTTCAGAAGGGCAAGATTCTCTTTGGGTTGCCGGAGGCCAAAGAGTTCCTGAAAAACGTGGAGGAAGCAATCGTCGTCGAGGGGTATATGGATACGATGGCCCTATCGCAGGGGGGTATTGGCAACGTTGTCGCCTCGTGCGGCACCGCCTTCACCGAGAACCAAGCCGCCCTTTTGCGCCGCTACGTGGAGCGCGCTGTCCTTCTCTTTGACGGGGATCCGGCGGGGATTCGAGCCGCCTGGAAGAGCGCGGGGACCTTCCTTGCCGCCGGGCTCACGGTCCGGATCGTTGCCCTTCCCTCGGGACATGATCCCGACTCGTTTGTGCGGGAGAAGGGGGCGGACGAGCTCAAGAGCGCGATCGCCGAAGCGCCGGGGGTGGTCGGATTTGCCCAGAACGTCCTCCTGGATCGGGTGGAGCGTCGCGAGGACCTCATCAAGGCCTTTGCCGTGCTCGGCTCCGTGATCGATGACCCGATCCGGCGACGGCTTCTGCTTCAGGAAGCAGGGGAGCGATTTCGGTTCGACGAGGAAACATTGATCCGCGAAACGGCGTCTTTGCGGGGGGAGAAGAGACAGGCCCGCCCCGCTACGGTTCCTCGCCCATCGGAAGGCGCGAAGGATCCTCTGGGCCGCGCGTACCTGGGCATGCTCTTGGCGCAGGCGGATCCGCCCGAGGAGCACGTGATTGACCCGTCGTCACTACGGGAAGCCGGACTACGTGAATTGTATGGTCGGTGGCAGGAGCTTCGTGAGGAAGGGATGCCCCAGCCGCAGTCGCGGTTGCTCGAGGATCCGGTCTATCGCGACCAGGTGAGCGAGCTACTGGCCGAGGAAGACTGGCCGGCCGAGGCGATGCAGGAAGTTGTCGGCCGGCTCGAGGCGCGCGTACGTAAGGAGAAGGGGAAGACATTGCAGGAGGCCATTCGGGAAGCCGAGGCCCGTGGGGACCCGGCCTTGGCGAGACAATTGCTCGCCGAGCATCAAGCATTAAAGGACGTGGGATGAGAGCGAAACAGTCGCAAGGAGCAGGAGGCACCGTGACAACCAAGGTGGCGGAGAAGAAGGCGGAAAAGAAGAAGGAAGCGGGCTGGCTCAAGGATTTGAAAGCGCTCGCGCTGCGCCAGGGCTACGTGACCCACGACCAGGTGGATCAGTTCCTGGGCGCGGAGACCGACGGGGAGGACCTCGTCGACCAGATGGAATCCGCCTACGCCATGCTGTCCGAGATCACCGTGGAGCCCTTCGATTCCAAGGAAGAAGCCGAGGCGAAGCTCAAGAAAGCGCGCCGGCGCGATGACAAGGGAGCCGAGGAGCGGGTGGCCGGCGCGGCTCCGGTCCGTTACGACGATCCCGTCCGCATGTACCTGCGCGAAATGGGCAAAGTGCCGTTGCTCAACCGCGAAGGGGAAGTGGAGATCGCCAAGCGGATCGAGGACGCGGAGATCCGGATCATGAGCTCGATCTTCCGCGCCGCGCCGGCGGTGCGCGAGCTATTGGAGCTCTCGGCGAAGCTCAAGGCCGAAGAAATGCGGCTGGACGATTTCGTCCAGATCGACATCGGGGCGGCGGGCGAAGCCAACACCAAGAAGGTGAGGGCGAACGTCCTCCGCACGCTCACGAAGGTTGCTCGTTTTCAGACCGAGCTCATGCGGTTGCGCGAGCAGCGCGTGGGCAACTTGTCGCAGAAGGTGCAGACCGCGCACCTTGAAAAGATCAAGCGCCGCCAGGATAAGGTCATCGAAGACCTGCGCTCTTTGGCATTGCACCCAAAGCTGCTCGAGCGCATGTCGTTGCACTTGAAGAAGCTCCGTTCGGAGCTCGAGGCGTTGGAACGGGATCTTACCGATCTCGAGCGCAAGTCCGGACACTCGACGGAAGAGACGTTCCTCTTGATTCGGAAGGCGAAGAAGGGGAAGCGCGATCGCGACCTGGTGGAAGCGGAGACGCGCCTTACCTCGAAAGAGTTAAACGATCTCTTGAAGGAGATGCGGGCGTCCCAGCGCAAGATCAAGAAGTTCGAGCTGGATTCCCGGCTGACCCGCGGAGAACTGACCGAAGTCGTGGACGCGATCGAGCGTGGCGAGCGCGATCGCGAGAAGGCGAAGTCGGAGATGATCGAGGCCAACGTGCGTCTCGTGATCTCGATCGCCAAGCGCTATACGAACCGCGGTCTGGAATTCCTCGACCTGATCCAGGAAGGGAACTCCGGGTTGATGCGCGCGGTCGACAAGTTCGACTACCGCAAGGGATACAAGTTCTCCACCTACGCCACGTGGTGGATCCGCCAGGCCATCACCCGCGCCATTGCCGATCAGGCCCGCACGATTCGCGTGCCGGTGCACATGATCGAAGCGATCAACAAGGTCGTGCGCACGTCACGGCGCATGGTGCAGGAACTGGGGCGCGAGCCGTTACCGGAAGAATTGGCGATCCGGTTGGACATGCCGGTGGACAAGATCAAGAGCGTGCTCAAAGCGGCTCAGGAGCCGATCAGCCTGGATCGTCCGATCGGGGAGGACGACGACTCCAACCTCGGCGATTTCATCGAGGATACCTCGGTGGTGAATCCCGCCGCCGCGGCCACCCGCTCGATGCTGAAGGAAGACGTGGAGCGCGTGTTGTCCACGTTGACCAAGCGCGAAGCGCTGGTGATCAAGCTGCGGTTCGGGCTGACCGAGGACGGCTGCCCGCGGACGCTGGAGGAAGTGGGCGCGTTCTTCAAGGTCACCCGCGAGCGCATTCGCCAGATCGAAGCCAAGGCATTGCGGAAGCTACGGCATCCCACCCGCCGCCGCCGCTTGCGGGCGTTCTTGGATCTGCAGGGATAGTAGGGAGTTACTCGGTCTGGACCGAGTGAGCACAAGCTAATCACCTTGTGACTCCGTCCGGAACGAGTAGAGCCGGTGCCACGCGCGGTTACACTTCCACTCGCCCCGGAGCGAGTGGTTTACATTGGCTCAATCGCCCAGGGGAATGGCGTGCTGACTGGTTTTGAAACCAGTGATCAAGTCTTGGGGTTGGAAGGCGTGAACTAAGGGTCGTGCATGTCACGAATGATGTCAGTAACTCTACTTAGCTTGGCGATCAGCCCACTCTGCGCGATCACCGGACGTCCAAAATCAGCGGCTAATGACGTCGAAATTCTTAATTTTATGACCTCCAACACTGCACTGGATCATATTGTGCTCACGGGCATAGTCGTGGGCCAGCAAACAAAGGCACGTGACAAGTCTGGCAGTATCTGGCCATATGTGATTCTCGAAATTGAAGCAGAGGAAGTCCTGTTGGGAAAGTCATTTAAGAATATACGAGTAGTCGTCCCGGCCAGCTTTTATGTTGAGAACCAAGAGTTTAATCGTTGCGCGTTTATTAGGGATGGCACCGGTCCTGGTGTCAAAGAGATGGAGGATCCGATGGTCTTCTTCGAACGTGACCGAATACTGATCTCCGCGGATTACTTAGCGCGAAGTGTGTACGATGTAGATTCCACAGGGGCCGCCTGGGTAGGAAACGTTGTTCGCTTCCTAAAGGCAGGATCAGATTCGCTATATCGCGAGGTGGTAACGTTCGATGAGGATAGAGCGCAAGCCATCGCGGGAAACGGTTATGGGGTGAACCCCATCGATTTCGTGACCCGGGAATTCAAGCCAACCGGGGCGACTTCGGGGGACATTCGAATGGCTTTGAAAGAACAGGCTCCTGCCCCAAAGAAGTAATTGTTGAACATCTTCGTCAGCAAACTCGCTCCGGATCGAGCCGCAGTTTACCGGGGCGATTCGCTAACCGGCTCTAGACCCGTTACTCGTCGGGCAAGAACTCACAACTCCGGCCGCGCCTTCGATCCCCCGTATCCCGTGAGCTCCAGATAACCCCGACCAATCTCACGGTTGTCCTTGTCGCGGGCCACGATGGCGCCTTCCCAGTACGCCACCCCCGAGCGATCGCCGACGTTTTCCTGATCGTCCAATAACGGCTCCACGTCGAATGCCATCCCGGCGGGGAACACCGACACCGTCCAGGAGATCGGGTACTCCGCCCCGGTGTGCGGACTTTTCCAGGTGGCTCGCGGGGTGAGCGTCCATTCGTCGAAGCTCAAGTAGCGCGGAACGCCGGAAGAATCCACCAACGTTGCTCGGCCGAAGTCCGCCCCCCCATTCTTCGCGCGTAACCGGTACAGCATGAGCGAGCGGCCGTCGGTGAGCTGAAGCGAAAACCAGTCCCAACCCGCTTGCTCACTTCCGAGACCCACCGAGCTCCATTCACGATCCAGCCAGGAAAGACCCGAAACTGCCAGCGAATCGTGTCCGCTCACGATCGTGCCCTGGGTTCGCAAGCGGGGGATGCTGTAATACAAGCTCGCCGCCGTCCCGGAGCTGTTTTTCACGCTCAAGCCGTTCGGACCTTGCCGCACGGGCGGCGTGTCCGCGTGGAGCGTCAGCTCCACGGCGATTCCTTTGACCGCGTCACGAGCGCGCACCACGAAGCCACTATCGGCGGTCGTTCCAAACACCCAGATCCCATCCGTTCCCGCGGGCGCGCGCGACCACGCGATCGGCTCCTGGCCAGGTGAGGCGAATCCACCCCAAAGCGGCATCTCACGGGCCAGCACTTCCGAAAACACGTGCTGGTTGCGCACAAGATCCGAGACGGCCAGATGTCCCATCACCATGCCCCGGCTCGCAAACGCGGAGTTCAAGGCCGGCACAGACGGCAAGATGCCGATCCGGAACAAGGTGAGCTGGAACCCGTAACGGGGTCGAGTCTCACCGCGAGCGGACAACTGTCCCACCACGTACCACCATTCGTTCCGGTACTCGGGATGTGGCCAGTGATCGCGAGGAAAAGACCATGGGTAGGTCGAATCGGGGAGAGCCCAGGCTGACTTCAAAGTCGTCACCGGTGATGTCGATAGGGAATCCGCTGGAGCCGTAGATGACGAGTCGCCATGGGCGAGCGTAGCGAACGAAGCCAGGGCGAGAAGCATCCCCAACCTGCGCCACATCACAACGCGTCCCTCGCCAGGTCTTCGGCCGGCATCCGGCTCACCCGAAGCGCCACCGGCAAGCCCGCCAGCACCGCCGCCGCGAAAATCGTGAACGCTTCTTGGGCCAGCTCGGGCCAGGGCCAGCTCGAACGAATCGTCCACCCGAAATAAGCGGGGTTCACCACATGCACCAAGAGCATCGCCAACGCGATCCCGCCTGCCGAGCCCATGACCCAGCCCAGCACCCCCATCGACAAGGCTTCGTACAAGAGAAGCGGCACGAGCTGCCCTCGCAACGCCCCAAGCGCGCGATACAACGCAAGCTCGGATCGGCGCTCCCGGGCAATGACAACCAACGCCAAGGAGATCCCGAGCGCGGCGACCAACAACGCCATTGCCTGGAGCAACCGGGTTACGGCAAATGTCTGATCGAAGATCCTGAAAATCTCCCGGCGTAGATCCCTGTTGCTTCGTATCAAGAGTGGCCGTTCCACATACCGAGCTCGCAAACCATCAATCACTTTGTCCGCATTCACTCCGGGCTTCAAAAACAACGCGACATTGGTAACGGGGGAGGGGCCGACGAGACGTTCCAATGTCGACGCGCTCACCACGGCCACCCCCGCATCGGAGGAATAGTCGTAGCTCACCGCGGCAATGGGGAGCCCCACGGGTCCGGATTCCGTAGCCAACCGTAAGCTGTCTCCGATCGAGAGCCCACGCCGACGCGCGAGGGGCTCGCTCACCATCACCCAACCTTGGTCCCGAATCTTGATCAACGCGCCCGCGGGGTCGCCGTCCCGTAGCGGAATGCGAAGCGCCCGCAGGCTCGATGCAAAACCCACCCCCGAGATCGTGATGTCCGTATCGGCCTCGCGCTGGCCCCTGCCCGTCGTCCACAGTCGCGTCTGGCAAAGCGTTTCCGCTTCTTCGACCTCCGGGCGTGCCTTGAGCTCCGCGATCAACGATGCATCGAGACCCGCCTCGTTCGCGCCCCGCGCCCAGGACTCGCTGGTGATGTAGACGTCCGCGGTCAGCGTGGTCGCCACCCAGGTTTCGAGCGTCTTCCGGAAACTGCCCACGAGCAACGTGATCGCCACCAGCATGCTCACCGAGATGGCCAGGGCGGCAATGGCGAACGACGCCGTGTGCAATCGAAGCGCCATGGTTCGGAGGCTATACGTCCAGCCAAAGCCTCTGCCCAACCTCCGGCGGCCGACGAATTGCACGAGACGCGGCGTGAACAAGGGGAGCGCGAGGAGCACGAGCAAGGCCAGCACGAAACCGCCCACGCGCAGCACATGGCCAAAGGCCAGGAACCAGAGGCCCCCCACCACGATCACCGCCATTCCAGCCAGCGCCAGCCGCGACGCCAACCGTCCCGCCCGCTCGTGCAACGCGAACGGAAGCAACAAGGTCCGCGCATCCCGCCCCGCCATCTCCAAGGATGGCCCCAAACCGCCGAGAAGGGCTCCCCCAATGCCGACCAACCCCGCCAGTACATAAAGCGGCGCCCCGATGTGCAGGTGTTCGATCTCGTTCACCAGATACACGTTGGTCAGCGTGGCGCTCACCGGCTTTACCGCCAACGAGGCCCCCAGCCGGCCCAGCGGCAGTCCGAGAGCGGTGCCCACGAGGCCCAGGAGCGCGCTTTCGGCGAGCAACATGAGTGCGACCTGCGTTCGGGTCGCGCCAAGACACCGCAATAATCCAAACTCGGTGCGCCGCCGCACCAGGGAGGCCTGCACGCTCTCGTGAACGAGAAAGAGTCCCACCAGCAGGCTGACCAGACTCAAGGCGGTCAAGTTCAAGCGAAAGGCGGCGAGAAGACTCGACACGTTCCGCTCGCGCGCTTCGGGAGTGACGATGCGGGCCCGATCGCCCAACCGCAACGCCACTCGCGACACCACCTCCTCGCGTGAAACCCCTTGGGCAAGGCGCGCTTCAATTTGACTGATTCGCCCGCGAGCACCAAAGAGGGCCTGCGTCGAGGCGATGTCCATCACGGCAAGGCGTCGGCTCGCCAGCGGTGACACGCGGGAAAAGTCCACCAAAGACCCAATGCGTAACGTACGCAACTCGCTGCCCTGGCTCACGCGAATCGAATCGCCAACTTGCCATCGATTCTCTCGCGCCAACACCGGTGATACCGCTACCCAACCGGGGACGGACAGCCGTTCGGCCAGTGAATCCCGGAGCGCATCCGAAGGCGCGTTTAGGGCGGTGACCGGCCAGGGCCCCGGCGACAACACGTCGATTCCCAAAATGTCCAAGCGGAGGTCCCGAACCCCCTCCACCGCAACCGAGGTTCGACACACCGGCCACGCCGCGCGCACTCCGGGTGTGCCCCAAACGTCGATCAAGAGCGACTCGGGGAGCGTGGGCGCATTGCCCACCACTGTGAAATCGGAATCGCCGCTCACCGCCTTGGCGCTTCCGCGAAATGCCGACAACGCGCTTGCGCTCAGGATCTGGATCGAGAGCACCGAGGCCACGCCCAGCGCCACCCCGAGCACGGCCAGTATCACCAGGCTCTTTCCCTGGCGGAGCTCCGCTCTCCAGAAACGCGGCCAGACGCGAATCATGTGGCGAGGAGCATGCCGTCGCGAAGACGCCACACGCGATAGGCGCGCTGGGCGATCTCCGAACTGTGGGTAGCCAAGATGAGCGTCGTTCCCGCCTCTGCCGCCATGGCGAACAACGCATCGAGAACGATGCGACCGCTTTCCTCGTCGAGGTTTCCGGTCGGCTCATCGGCGAGCAGCAATGCGGGCTTCCGCAGGAGGGCGCGACAGATCGCCACGCGTTGCATCTCGCCCCCGCTCAGACGTTCCACCGGATCGCGGGCGCGCTCGGCGAGCCCGACTTGCTCGAGCAACTGGGTCACCCGAGGACCTGAACGTCCACGTCCCCCCGCGATCCATTCCGGCAAGGCCACGTTCTCGGCCACGGTCAGATGAGGCAAGAGATGAAAGAACTGGAACACGATGCCGATCCGATCCCGGCGGAGCAGGGTGCGTCGGGTGTCGCCGATCGCGTTCAGATCCTCACCGTCGAGGACCACGCGTCCTTGCGTGGGCGAATCGATGCCCGCGGCGAGATGAAGGAGCGTGGACTTGCCGCTCCCACTTCGTCCCATGAGCGCGACCGTCTCGCCGGCCTCGAGCTGGAACGACACACCATCGAGCGCGGTGCGAGCGGCACTGCCCGATGCGAACGTCTTGGACACGTCTTCGAAGACCAGGATGGGCGTCGACATGGTCGTGGATGATAAGATCCACGCCGCTGGAGCGATACTCGGCCTATGACACTCTGGAATTGCGCATGAAGGACACCCGGCTCGGCATCGGCATCATTGGTTTGGGTCGCCATGGCATGCGTTACGCCAAGCACCTGGTCGGGGATGCCCCCAACGCACGACTGGCGGGATTTACGCGCCGAGACGCCGCTCAGGCGGCGATTCAGGCGAAGGAGCTGGGCGCTCCGGCCTACGCGGACTTTCGGGATCTCATTGACGCCCCCGATGTCGATGCGCTGGTGATTGTGGTCCCTCCGGTCTTCCACCCCGAAATCATGCGCGTCGCTGCCGAGCGCCATAAACCGGTTCTTCTCGAAAAACCGGCCGCTCTGAACCTGGAAGATGGGCGGCGCATTCGTGACGTCGTGGAAAAGAACCGCATTCCGGTCATGGTCGCCCAGACCATGCGGTATAACGAGACCGTCACCGCGATCAAGGCAGAACTGCCTCGCGTGGGCCGTCTGCACAGCATCCGGTTGAGCCAGCGCTTCGAGCCGTCTCCGACGTCCTGGATCTATGACCCAAGCGCCGGGGGCGGCACGATGCTTCACACCGGCGTCCATGGGTTCGATCTCTTGCGTTTTTTGACCGGCCAGGAAGCCCTTCGGGTGAGCGCCCTGGTGAGTACTTCCGGCCGGGGACCCTTCGAGGACAACTTCAGCGTCGTCCTGCAACTCTCTGATAATGCGATCGGTACGGTATCGGGGTCGCGCGTGACTTCGGGCCGGACGGGGGCGATCGAAGTGGCCGGGGACACCGGCCAGATCGTGGCCGATCACGTGCTCCGGACGGCAGTGTTCTTGAACGGATCCACGGTCATCCCGATTCCTCTGCCGGCTCCCGCCCCCACCGTGACCCTGGTGCTCAAGGATTTCCTGACCGCGTTAGAGACGCAGCGTCCCATGCCGATCACGCTCCTGGACGGCCTCCGGGCGGTGGCGCTGGTCGACGCAGCCTACCAGGCCGCTCGCACCGGACGTTCCGTCCCGGTGGCTCTGCTCGAAACATTGCCTTGATACTCTGACCCAGGGAGTTTTTTGGTGATCGCACGCTGCCTCTTCCTCGTGTTCATCGGTCTCCTTGTGACGGAAGCGCCGGCTTTGGCCAAGAACCTGGAAAAGGATTTCCGGCACACGTTTCCCGCGTCACGAGGGACAGTCCTTTATCTCCAACACGGCAACGGTGAGGTGACGCTTTCGCCGTGGGCCAAGGATTCGATCGCGGTGCACGTTCACTATCGCGCCGAGGTAAAGAAAGTGGGCTGGGGCAAGGAGCCCGATTTCGAGGTCGAGTTCTCGCAAAGCGGAGAGACCGTGCGCGTGGTGGGACGCGAAATAGGCGGGGGCCAGGCCGGGTTCCTGACCGTGAGCCATGAAGACTATCGCGTGGAGATCCAGGCGCCCACCTACGTAGCGCTCGACTTCGAGGGGACCGATGGCGACGTCACCGTCGAGGACTGGCAGGCCGACGTGGCCATTCGCCTCGAGGACGGCGTTCTGGCCCTGCGCAATGTGACCGCGGGTCAGGTCCGGGTGGCGATTGAGGACGGGCGGATCACCCTGGACGGCATTCATGCCGATCTATGGGTCAATGGCGAAAACGGAAACGTGGATCTGGAAAATCTGGACGTGCAGAAAGGCAACGTCCGGATGCAGGACGGCGACGTGACCATGAATGGCGCGCGGGGCAGCTTCAATATCGAGCTGGAGGACGGCGATCTGCACATGACCCGCAGCCGGCTCGAGAACGCAAGCATTCATTGCAAAGACGGGGACGTGGATCTCGATCTCGAATCGAGCCCGCGTCTCGACTTGGATGTCTTCACGCGTTCGGGTATGGTCCGGGTCGGGCTTGCCCAGGGCAGCTCGCTTCACTACACGGTCGAGACGAAGACGGGGCGCATTCGCGTGTCGCTGCCCGGAGCGGCCGGCGGACGCGAGTCCAAGGAACGCGCCTCGGGGGACTGGAACGGCGCTCTAGGCCGTTTGCGCGTAGTCACGATCGACGGCCCGGTCGAGTTACGGCAGTCCCCCCGGTAATCCCCACGTGTTGATTCGCGGCATTCGGCGCCCACGCTATCCCAAAGTTACGATTTCGCCCCAACCGGATTTCGTGACCTGCGGCCCTACCTGTTTGCATGCCGTGTACGGGTACTTCGGAGACGACGTGCCGCTCAAAGAGCTCATCCAGGAAATCAAGCCGCTCGAAACCGGAGGGACGTTGGCGGTTTCCTTGGCCTGTCACGCCCTGAAGCGGGGTTACGACGCCACGATCTACACCTACAACCTGAACATCTTCGATCCATCCTGGTTCAACCCCGACACAAGGGTGGACGTGGCGGCCAAGCTCCGCGCCCAGGCCAAGGCCAAGAACGACCGGAAGATTCAGCAATCGACTCGCCTGTACCTGGAGTTCTTGAATCGGGGCGGGGTCCTGAAATCCGATGACTTGCGTCCCTCTCTCATCCGGCGCCACTTGAAGCAACGCACGCCTATCCTGACCGGATTGAGTGCCACGTATTTGTATGACAGCCCGCGCGAGTTCGAGGATGGGTACGATGATGTTCGAGGCGACCCGGTCGGCCACTTCGTGGTGCTCTCGCGCTACGACAAGCGCAAGCGCGAGGTGTGGGTGGCCGATCCGTTCTACGAGAACCCTCGTTTCCGCCAATCCTATTACAAGGTGCCCATCGATCGTCTCATTGCCGCCATCCTGCTCGGCATCGTGACCTACGACGCCAACCTCCTCGTCCTCACGCCGAAGAAGAAAGGCGCCTGATCGTGGCCGTGCTCCTCGTCGTGGAAAACCCAAAGAACTGGAACCTCCACATCCCGGGCACCACGGTCGTACCGGCTCGCGAATACGTGGCCGACCCGCGGTTTGCCGAGCTCCGCCGGGCCAAGGTCTTCAATTTCTGTCGCGCCTATAGCTATCAGTCGCTCGGTTATTACGTGTCCCTTCTTGCCGCGGCGCGCGGGCACTTGCCGTTGCCTTCGGTCAAGACGCTTCAGGATCTGCGTCAAACCGTCATCCTCCGCATCGTCTCCGAGGATCTGCAGGAGCTGTTGCAACGCAACCTGGCCGGGCTGCAATCCGATCGCTTCGAGCTCAGCATTTATTTCGGACGCAACCTGGCCCAGCGCTACAACCGGCTCGCTCAGGCGATCTTCAACCACTTTCCAGCTCCCTTCTTGCGCGCCGAGTTCGTGCGAAAAGGGGAGTGGCAGCTCTGGTCCTTGCGTCCCATCGCCACGAGCGAAATTCCGGAAAACCATCGTCCGTTCGTCATCGAGCAGGCCCAGCGGTACTTCGAGCGGCGCCGGGAGCGTGGCCAGTCACGGCTGCGTTATGAGCTGGCCATCCTCGCCAATCGGGAGGAGGTGGATGCACCATCGGACGGCCGCGCCCTGGCGCGCTTCATGCGTGCCGCCAAAGCGGAAGGCATGGCCGCGTCGCTGATCGATAAGGAAGATTTCGGACGGCTGGCCGAATTCGACGCGCTGTTCATTCGCGAGACGACGTCGGTCAATCATCACACATTTCGTTTTGCCAGCCGCGCCGAAGCGGAAGGCTTGGTGGTGATCGACGATCCCATCTCGATTCTCCGCTGCACGAACAAGGTCTATCAGGCGGAACTCTTCCTGCGTCACGGGATCCCGAGCCCCCGGAGCATGATCGTCCACCGCGACAACCGGAATCATCTCTTCGAACGACTGGGGAGCCCCTGCGTGCTCAAGCGCCCTGACAGCTCGTTCTCGCAGGGCGTGGTGATGGCGGCGACGGACGCGGAGTTGCGGGAGCATCTGGAGAATTTCTTCGGCAAATCGGAGCTCGTGGTGGCCCAGGAGTTCGTGCCGTCGACCTTCGACTGGCGCGTCGGCGTACTCAACCGGCGGCCCTTGTTCGTGTGCAGGTACTTCATGGCTCGCGGCCACTGGCAGATCCAGGAATCGAAAGGCGCCGAACGGCGTTACGGAAAAGTGGAAGCGCTCCCGCTCGACGAGGCTCCGGGTGAGGTGCTGGTTCAGGCCACGAAGGCGGCCGGCCTCATCGGTGACGGTCTTTATGGCGTCGATCTCAAACAAGTAAACGGCCGGGTCATGGTCATGGAGGTGAACGACAATCCCTCCATCGACGCCGGCGTCGAGGATGCCGTGCTCAAGGACGAGCTCTATCGCGCGGTGATGCGAAGCTTCGTGGACCGCTTGGAGCAACGCGGCCGCACCGTGACCACGCCGTGAGCGCGCACCCTCCGATTGGGCTCTTCGGGGCCTACGGGATCGAGCTCGAGTACATGATCGTCGACAGTGCCTCCCTCGACGTGCGCCCGATCGCCGATCGGTTGCTGGGCCCTGAAGGCGACCTCGTGCGCGGTCCAATCACGTGGTCCAACGAGTTCGCTCTGCACGTGATCGAGCTCAAGAACACCGACCCCGCCCCGTCCCTGGCCGGTCTGGGGGCCCTGTTTCAAGACAACGTGCGCGAGGTCAGCCGGCGTCTGGCCGGAGAGGGGGCGCGGCTTCTTCCCACCGGCATGCACCCCTGGATGCTCCCCGAACGCGAGTTCAAGACCTGGCCGCACGAGAACGGTGAGGTATACGCCGCCTTTGACCGCATCTTCAATGCAACGGGTCACGGCTGGTCCAACCTGCAGAGCGTGCATCTCAATTTGCCCTTCGCCGGCGATGAGGAATTTGGACGCCTGCACGCGGCGGTGCGGCTCGTGCTCCCCGTGCTTCCCGCGCTCGCGGCCAGCAGCCCAGCCCGCGAAGGTTCGCTCACCGGCTCCATGGATACGCGCCTGGAGGTGTACCGGCACAACGCGGATCGCGTGCCGGCCGTCGTGGGATCGCTCGTTCCCGAACGCGTGTACAGCCGGGCCGACTACGAGAGACACGTGCTGGGGCGGATCTATCGGGATCTCGAGCCCTTCGATCCCGACGGCGTCCTGCGCCATGAATGGGTGAACGCTCGGGGTGCCATTGCGCGCTTCGATCGCGACACGATCGAAGTTCGGGTGCTGGATGTGCAGGAGTGCCCGGGCGCCGATCTCGCGATCGCCGGCGCGACCGCCTCCGTCGTGCAGGCCCTCACCGACCCAGACCGGCCCTTGGGACGGGAGTGGTCCGAAGACGAGTTGGTCCGTGTGTTCGACAGTGCCGTGCGTCTGGGCGACGCCACCCCGATCGCAGATCCGGAGTACCTGGCTCTGTTCGATTTCCCAGAACGTACGGCGACGGCTTTAGACCTGTGGCGACATTTGATCGAACGCGTGGTGGCCCGTGATCCCGCCTATCCGGAATGGAAACCCTTCCTGGATGTGTTTGTGCGGGAAGGGTGCCTGGCGCGACGCATGGTGACGGCCCTGGGTGATGATCCACAGCCTGGCACGTTCCACGCGGTTTACGAGCGTCTGGCGCGATGCCTGGAAGGCGGACACAGCTTCACCAGTCGTCCGTAACCCGGGGTCATGCATCCCAAAAATAGATAAGTTATTTTCCGAAAAACGATACCGGACGGAAGGCCTAGCTTGTTGCCAATTCATTGATTGCATTGTAGGGTTTCATCTCATTCTCGAAGCCTGTTTTCCGATCGGGGAGAACCCATGGCGACCACCACGTCGATTTCAACCACCTCCGGCCGGCTCGAAGCCTGGATAGAAGAGCTGACCCGTCTCCTAGGACCCGATTCCGTCCACTGGTGTGACGGATCGGCGGCGGAATATGACGAGATGCTCCGGCTCCTGGTCGGAACGGGAACTGCCCTCTGGCTCAGCCCTGACAAACGCCCCCACAGCATCCTCGTGCGATCCGATCCGGCCGATGTGGCCCGCGTCGAAGATCGAACCTACATTTGCTCGGCCACGCGGGAAGACGCCGGCCCCACCAACAACTGGGCGGACCCCACGGAGATGAAGGCGACCCTCCGGGAGTGCTACTCCGGCAGCATGGCTGGACGCACGATGTACGTGATCCCGTATTCGATGGGACCGGTTGAGTCTCCGATCGCGAAGCTCGGGGTCATGGTCTCCGACTCGCCCTATGTCGTCGCCAACATGCACATCATGACGCGGGTGGGGAAACGGGTCCTCGAGCGGTTACAGAACGGCGAGCCGTTCGTGCGCGGCATTCATTCGGTCGGCTATCCGCTCGACGGGCCCCAGAAACCCGATCTGCCATGGCCGTGCGACGCCTCGCGCAAGTACATCGCCCATTTCCCCGAAACCCGTGAGATCTGGTCCTACGGATCCGGCTACGGTGGCAACGCACTCTTGGGAAAGAAGTGTCACGCGCTTCGCATTGCCTCCGCTCAGGGTCGCGACGAAGGGTGGATGGCCGAGCACATGCTGCTGGTGAAGATCACCAACCCCGAGGGGAAGAGCAAATACATTGCGGGCGCGTTCCCGTCCGCGTGCGGCAAGACGAACTTGGCCATGCTCACGCCGACCTTGCCGGGATGGAAGGCCGAGACTCTGGGCGACGACATCGTGTGGATGAAGTTCGGTCCCGAGGGCCGGCTCCATGCCATCAATCCCGAAGCGGGGTTTTTCGGCGTGGCCCCGGGCACATCGGATCAAACCAACCACAACGCCATGCAAACCCTGCGCGCGAACTCCATTTTCACCAACGTCGCGCTCACCCCGGAGGGTGACGTTTATTGGGAGCACATGCGGCCCAAGGAACCGTCCGCGCTCGTGGACTGGATGCGGCGCCCTTGGCGCCCGGGAGCGGGCCGTCCGGCCGCACATCCCAACGCGCGTTTCACCGCGCCGGCCAAGCAGTGCCCGGTCATTGCTCCGGAATGGGAAGATCCCGCCGGCGTGCCGGTGAGCGCGATCTTGTTCGGTGGCCGACGGGCGACCACGGTTCCTTTGGTGACCCAAGCGCGGTCTTGGCGTCACGGTACGTTTCTGGGATCGATCATGGCGTCCGAGCGCACCGCCGCCGCCGTGGGAACGGTGGGGGAGCTCCGCTGGGATCCCATGGCCATGCTGCCCTTTTGCGGGTATCACATGGGGGACTACTTCTCCCACTGGCTCGAGATGGGGAACCGGGGCGGCGACCTGATGCCGCGCATTTTTTACGTGAACTGGTTCCGCAAAGGCGGGGACGGAAAGTTCCTCTGGCCCGGTTTCGGCGAGAACAGCCGCATTCTCAAATGGGTTTTTGAACGGTGCGATGGTGAAAGTCAGGCCGTGGATACGCCCATCGGGTCCTTGCCCGCCCCTGGCGCGCTCGATCTTCGCGGCCTGGATATACCCGCCGCGAACGTGGACGAGCTCCTCCGTGTCGATAGCGCGGCTTGGAAACGAGACCTTCCCGCCATGCGCGAGCACTTCCAGACCTTCGGCGCGAAGTTCCCCAAGGGCCTGTGGGACGAGTTCACCGACCTGGAACGACGCCTCGCCTAAGCGGAACGAACTACGGAATCGAGAGGGGTGAAGCGGCACCCAAGAGCGGCTTCAATCTGCTTGAACTTCGCCAAGACCTCGCGGTGATCCTCACCGGCAACATTGACCACACCGTAGCGCGCACTATGACCGTCCTCAAAATCGAAGTCCTCGAGGACGTCTCCAGCCTGCCCTTCAATCCAGATGAGACTCCCGGGGAAACGCGCCTCGATGTCTCGGATGCGGTCCGGGCCGGGTAGATCAAGCGCCCGCGTCGGCTCGAAAACGCGAAGCGGGAAGCTCGAGGCCGCGCCGTAGTTAGGTGAACCGCGCTCCTTGACCGGGCGACCGAGCGCGAGATCGAGCAGGGTCCGATACGTGCTCACACCGTCGACGTGGAAGTGCAAATCCGCGAACTGGCCGCACAACCGTGGATTAACCTCGAGGATGGAGAGGCGTGTTTCCGTCGGATCGATCATCATCTCCACGTTGAAGAAGCCGTCCTGCCAGCCCAGATACCGGACCGCCCGAGCCGCGATCTCCTCGAGGCGGGCAATGAGCCCGGGCGAGAGCCGGGACGGATAGTCGAAACGGCGGAAGCTTCCCGTGCCTGGATCGAGAACGGAATCGACCACCCCCAGGATGCGCACCTCGATTCCGACCGCGTATCCCTCCACCGTGACCTGGGTTCCGGGCAGGAACTCCTCGGCCAGAAAATAACGCGCGCCCGTTTCGATCTCAGGGCAAAAGCCGAGCAAGGTGTCGAACAAATGCACGTAGTACTCGAGGAACTCACCGACGGCGGGACGATGCATGAACCGGGATAGATCGTCCTGACTTTTCAGGCGACGGGTCATGATGGAGAAAGACCCCTTGACCGGCTTCAGAAAACACGGGAAGGGGAGGGGTAACGGCGCGAGCGCCTTGGGATCGACGAGATGGAAGGCAGGCACTGCCTCCGGAACCGAAACGCTCTGGGATACTCGGGAGAGATACTTGTGGCCGGCCGTGAGCACGGTCGAAAGGGTGGGGCCACGGAGCCCGAGGCGTTGGGCGACCATAGCCGCCACCGCCGCGCCCGGATAGTCGCTCGTACTGGCGACGCCAGAAACCTCCGAGAACTCCCGAGTCAGACCATCGAGGTAGCCAGCCAGGTCGAGGTTCCACGGACACGCGTCATCGGTGGGTTCGCCGAGGACAAGGTCCACCGCCTCCAGTGAGTCGCGACACGTCTCGAGCTGTTTGGCGTCCCAAAGCGTAGGGAAGAGAAGGAGAACTCGTTGCACCCGGCGGACTATCTCACGAAGGCAGTCCAAGGCAAAGGCGAGTCGCCCTCATCCCACCCAATTTTCCTGAACCCCCGGCTGGTCCCGCCACGTCCGCTTTCATATACTCCCTCGCCATGAAAAATGTGGGTGTTCCTTCCTTATCGCCGGAAGCGGAGACCCCACCGAGCCACGGCTTCCGCCGGCGTCTCGGATGCGCTCTCGCAATTCTGGTCCTCGCTCTCGTTCTCACCGGGCTGTTCTTCGTCGAAGGACGCACCTCCTACTTCCAGGCTCGGTTGTTTGCGAAGGAAGCGGGGCGCCTCAGCTATCACCTATCACCCGGCGCCAGCGATTCGGTGTTCTATCCCGAGGGCGGCCCCATGGACGTGCGTCGCGGATACAGCCTCATCCCGGAGGCGGTGGCCAAGCTCGAACAACAGGGGTATCGCGTCACCAGTCAGGCCCGCATGTCGGCGCGCCATCTCGAACTTTGCCGCCGAGGCGTGTATCCCATCTACCACGAAAAGAGCAAGGCCGGACTCCTCCTTTACGACGCGAGCGACGACACCCTTTACGCCGCCTCGTTTCCGCAGCGTTATTACCGGAACTACGAATCGATTCCCCGTCTGGTTCGTGAATCGCTCCTCTTCATCGAGAACCGGGAGCTCATGAACGTTGACCGGCGTTACCGGAACCCGGCCGTGGAATGGGATCGATTGGGGAAGGCGACCCTCGATTTCATGACCGGGCTCTTGGATCCCCATCATGCCCAGCCGGGAGGCAGCACGCTGGCCACCCAGATCGAGAAGTTTTCCCACTCTCCGGGGGGACGCACGGCGTCGGCGCGCGACAAGTTGCGGCAAATGGTCTCCGCGAGCCTGCGCGCCTATCTCGACGGTCCGGACACGCGCGAAGCCCGCAAAGACATCGTGCTCGAATACGTGAATCAAGTGCCGTTGGCGGCCGTGCCCGGCTATGGGGAAGTGATCGGGCTTGGCGATGCACTGTGGGCCTGGTATGGAGCCGATTTCGATCGGGTAAACCGGCTGCTCGAGCAGCCGGACTCGCTCGAGGGACCCCAGCTCGCCGCGGCGGGCTTGGCCATGAAGCAAGTGCTCTCCCTCTTCGTCGCCCAGCGCCGACCGAGCGATTCGCTCACCGGCGAACGGGAAAAGCTGGTCGCGGATACGGACCGCTACCTGCGACTTCTGGGCACGGCCGGGCTTCTGTCGCCCAAAGTGCGCGACGCGGCGCTCGCCCAGCGGCTCTCGTTTCGTTCGCCGGCCTCCAACCCCATTCCGACCTCGTTCGTGGATCGCAAGGCGGCCAACGCCATACGCACGCGGCTACTCAATCTCCTGGATCTCAAGCAGCTCTACGCACTCGACCGCATCGATCTCACTGCCAAAACGACCCTGGACGGAGATAGCCAGGCCGGCGTGGCGCACATCGTTCGCGATCTCACCGATCCAGAAGTCGCGCGAGCGCTGGGACTCTACGGGGAGCATCTGCTTGCGCCCGATCGCCGTGACGTGATCTACAGTTTCACGCTGTACGAGGCACTGCCGAACGAGAACGTGCTGCGCGTGCAGGTCGACAACTGGAACCAGCCGCTCGACATCAACGAGGGCACCAAACTCGATCTGGGCTCGACGGCCAAACTGCGCACGCTCATCAACTATCTGGAAATCATCTCGAAGTTGCATGACACCTATGCCGGGCAATCCCGCTCCCAGCTCCGCCACCAGGTGGACCCGGGGGCGAGCGCGCTTCGCTACTGGGCGCTGGACTACCTGTCTTCCGCTTCCGACACCACCCTGGCCGCCATGCTGGATGCGGCCATGCAACGCACGTATTCCAGCAGCACGGGGGAAGTGTTTTTCACCGGCGGCGGTCAGCACACCTTCGTCAACCTGGATAAATCCGACGACGATCGCCGCTTCACGGTTGAGGGCGCGTTTCGGGAATCGATCAACTTGGTGTTCATCCGTCTCATGCGGGATGTGGTCCGGTTCACGCGCGAGGAGCTGCCGGGGTTCGACCCGGCGATGCTCAAGAATCTGCATCATCCGGCGCGGCACGCCTATCTCGAGCGATTCGCGGAAAAGGAAGGCAAGGAATACCTTGCCAAGTTCTACCCGAAATACCAGGGCAAGCGAGGGCTCGAGCTACTGCGGGTGGCCGGGGATACGGCCGGGCGGGACAAGAAGCGTCTTGCCGTCGTGTTCCGATCGGTGCGACCTGCGGCGCCCCCGGAAGAGTTCGAACGGTATCTGGTGGACCGCCTGGGAAGGACGCTCAAACTCAAACCCGGTGAAGCCCGCACGCTTTATGACACCTACGGTCCGGACAAATTCGATATTCATGACCGAGGGTACATTGCCCATTTGCATCCGCTCGAGCTCTGGCTCGTCTCGTACCTGGAAGAACATCCCGGGGCTTCGTGGTCCGACGTCGTGGAGCAAAGCACGGCGGCCCGCGTCGACGCGTACAAGTGGTTATTCACCACCAAGAGCCTTGACAAGCAGAACACCCGCATCCAGATCATGCTCGAAGACGATACGTTCCGGCTGATTCATAAGGCCTGGCGCCGGCTTGGCTACCCGTTCGAGTCCCTGGTTCCCTCGTACGCAACCTCCATCGGGAGCTCGGGGGATCGTCCGGCCGCGCTGGCCGAGCTCATGGGCATCCTGGTTCACGACGGTGTGCGCGTGCCGTCCGGCCGCCTGGGTCAGCTCGATTTCGCGCGCGGAACCCCGTTCGAGACCGTGCTCGATCCCGAGCGCGTGGCCGGGCAACGTGTGCTTCCGGTCGAGATCGCACGCACGGTCAAAGCGGCGCTCGAGGATGTGGTCCAGAACGGAACCGCACGACGCGTTCGGGGCGCGTTCGTCCTGTCGGACGGTACGCGGCTCCCGATCGGGGGCAAGACCGGAACCGGAGATCATCGCTTCGATACGTTCGATCGCCGAGGGCTGTTGATCGAATCGCGGGTGGTGAACCGCGCGGGAACGTTCGTGTTCTTCATCGGCGACCGCTACTTTGGGACGGTGACCGCCTACGTGCCCGGCGCCCGGGCGGCGGACTATCACTTCACCAGCGCGCTCAGCGTACAGATCCTGGCCAAGCTGGCTCCGGAACTCTTGCCGATGATGGAGAAGCGGGGATTTACGAAACCGGAAGGATCGTGAACCGTGTTTCCGGCGGCACGGACCGATAGAGCATGTCGGACTCGGGGCGGGGGAGATAGAGTCGGATCCGGACCGCGTCGTTTTTCGTGGAGACAAGGGCCTTCATCGAATCCGAAAACTGCTGGCCCAAGCTTTTGAAAAATCCAGGGCGCGTCACCGTGGTGTCCGTGACCCCGTGCACCTCCACCGCCATCCCGCCCGTATAGCGAATCCGCCATACCTCCGGGGCGGGAAAGGCTTCTTCCGGCGTCGGCGGCACCAGGTACTCGTCTCGTTGCGTTTTGTAGTTCTGGGACGAGGCGTCAAGCTCGGGCGCATTGGACTCGCGAGGCGGCTCGAGCGCTCCGGACGACCAGACCCGCTCCGCCCAGTCCTTGGGCGCGGCACCCTTGCCCAAAAACCCGCGCCGCGTTCCGACTTCCACGTCGAGCAGATTACGCTCGAAGAGCAGGTTCCCCTGATACATGAATCGGAGCACTCGACGCACGGGATCGAGCGTGTAGTAGAAGGTGTCTCCGGTGGCAAGGTCGAGCTGACGCCGTAATTGCGCGTTGGCGGAGGCGAGCTGGGTGGTGCTCCCTCCGGCCGGGGGTTTGTCCTTGGTGGCAGGTGCTTTCCCGGACTTGGCCGCCCCCAGAAGGGCGAGAACCAGACCCAGGGAAACGAGCCCGTCAATAAATGATGACCGGCGTCCCGATCTTGCTCGCCGCATATACCGCTCTCAAATCGTCACGACCCAAGCGCACGCAGCCGTGCGTCACGCTGCGTCCGAGGAGTCGTTCGTAAAGGGTTCCGTGAATGAGATACCCATGACCGAGATGAAGTCCGTACTCGCCCATCATGTCCGGTTCCATCCGGAGTCTGGGATCCGAGGGCACCGGCTCCTGTTCCTCGACGAATGCCCAATCGGGCTTCTTCCACACTGGATCCTCGACCTTCTGCAGCACGCGGAACATGCCGCGCGGCGTATCGAACTGCCACTCGCGACCCTTCTCGCCCCCTTCTTTGAGCCGGATGCCCGAGCCAGTGGAACATTTCGCTTCCCGGACAACGGTGTCGCGGGTCCTGAGCACGAGGCGATTGTTGGTCACGTCGATGACGATGTAGTTGCCGGCGATGAGCTTCTTGTTCAAGGAGGTCTTGAGCTGGCGTTGTTCTTTTTGAAGGGTGGCCGGGGCAACCTTCCCCGCGCCCTTGGGGGAACGCAACGAAGCCGCCTCGACCTTGGCCGGACGCTCGTAGTTGAACCCCGTCGTCCAGAACAAACCCAGAAACGCAATGATGAGGAGCGACACGCCAATCCGCACCGAGCGTCGGGCGGGGAGCGTGACGAGTGCCTGCCGGAACGACATGCGTCGCCGCTTGCGAATGCGTTCTCTCAAGGATGATGGCGTCTGGGCAAAATCGGTCATGTTATTGAGGTGGTGCGCTCAGGCGGCGGGCCAGATCCGAGAACTTCCCGGACCCTCCGTCGCCACCCACGATAGTCACCGGCGTTCCCACGGACACGCGGGAAAAGAGATCGTCGAGATCGCGGTTGGACAGGGCCACACACCCATAGGTCCAGTCCTGGCCGCGTCCTCCTTCGCCATGAATTTCAATCAAACTTCCCAGACCCAGGCCGTGCGACGCCTGTCCCTTGCTCTTGGCCTGGGCCAGACGCTTACGATCGGCTTCGTTGGGGTAGTTGAGCACGAGTGCCTTGTAGTACTTGGAATCGCCTCGGCCCTTTTTTTGCGTGATGCGGTAACGCCCTTCCGGAGTCGCGCGATCGCCGGCATACATCTTCGTGGAGAGACGGTTACGCCCCATATCCGCGGAGTAGCTCTTGCGCACGCGCCCCGACTGGTACAGATCGACTCGGTTCTTTTCCTTGATCACGATGATGGCCGCGCTCTGGTTGGAGCGGGATTCGGACAGGGTCTGGTTGACCCAATTGCGCCATTGCCGCACGAGATCGGAGTCCAGATACCGTGAAGCCGCGGTTCCCGTTGCATTCAGGACCCAGCTCGCATCGGCCTGCGATGCTTTGGCTTTGTCGTAGGCGACGTCGTACTGGCCCTTTCGGGTATAAAGAGTGGCTTCGCTGAGCGACATGCGAGACTGCTGAAGCCGCATGCGAGGAATGAACCCTACCGGGACCATCCGAATGCTGTTCTCGGCCTCGTGGACCACGTCTTGGGCGAGATGAATCATTTCGGCGGCCCGGGAAGCCATACTCAGGCGCGCGGTCTTTCCTTCCCGGACGGCGCGATAGGCATTCTGGGTGGCGCAGTAGAACTGATCCTCGACGAGGGCGTAATTCCGGAAGGGGATCGGCAGGCCGCGCTGGCGCAAGCCTTCGTCGACGCCGGACTTGAACGCGTTGACCGCCGACGCATAACGCTCGGGGGCCCAGTGGTCGGCCTCGTCGCGTCGGGCCGATTCGATGGCACGGTTGGCGATGTCCCGTTCGATGTGGGGATAACGGGCTCGTCCGGTCCAAAGGGGAAGGGCGAACGAGAGGCCAACCAAGAGGACGAGGCCAAGCACGGAGAAGGCGAAGATCCGGCGCCGCGACCAAGTCGCGGCCCGGAATATCCGCCATCTCCGTACCGATAAGCCTCTAGCCTTTCCGTAGCCCTTCAACGGGAAAGGCCGGGGCAACTTAGTGGCGGCCTCGAGCCATCTCCCTGGCCTGGGTAATCGATGCCTGAATAGACTGAGCCGACGAACGGGCTGCATCTGCTTTCGCTTTGGCCTCATTGTATTGTTCGGCCGCAAATGCACTGTCCGCCTCACTCAAGTTCATCATGATTGTGGCCATATCCTGCTTCATGGCCTGGATGTCGGTCATGCTGCCCTTACCGACCGGAGCGTGCTCCAGCATGGTCCGGGTGCTGTCCGCGATCGCCTTCGCATCGTTGATGGCCATCGATGCCTCGTCGCGGGCGCGCGCTTTGCCTTCTTGGGCCGCGTTCTTGGCCGAGTCGGCCGCCGCTTGAGCCGCAGACGCCATCTCCTTGGTCTTACCATACGACCGGAAGAGGGCGAACTTGCCTTGCTGCGCCTTCATCTCTTCATCGAGGGCAGCCATCTGCTGCTCGGCATTGGCCATCGCGTCCTTCGCGTAGGTGCCGGCTTCGGCATCCTGAGCCGCTTTCAAGGACGCGCGGGCCGACTCGACCTGATCTTGGGGCGGCTTGGCGCAGCTCGCGACCAAGACCAGCATCATGACCAGGGACAACGCTAATAACAGCCGTGTTCTCATTCTACTTCTCCATCTCCCATCCAGTCCGTTTTGCGGACTGGGGAATCGCGCTAGCCCGGCGACCCGTCCTAAATTTCCAAGGCCCGCACGAGAGCGCAGGTAGGCCCCGCCCATCATCGGGAGGAAGCCGCGGAGCCAAGCACTCCGCAACACATTGGGGATCCTACCGTTACCCTAGGCAAGGGACAAGATGCCCCCCTCTCACAACCGGCCGAGAACATTACGCAGGCCTTTCCCCAAAAGGCAAGCCCCCCCCAGGCTAATTAAGACTTGGGGGAATCGGGGGAATCCTTACCCGAAAGGCCGTTTCTGGAGAGGGAGCGGAGGCGGACCACGGTGGAGAGGACGGGGCGCAGAAACCCCTCCGCAGTGGGGCGGAGGCCGGTGAACCGAAAGGAGGGGAGCTCCACAAGCGGTTCCCGGCCGACCCGGAGCCGCGTGATATGGACCCAGGCGGCCAGGCGCGCCACCCCAGAAGCGGCAAAAATGGCCAGGTAACCGGAGTGTTCCGGCCCCACATGACCCAGGAGGGCCCCGCCCAGGAGCGAGCCCCCTACGGTGGCCGCTGCCCCGGCCAGGTTGTAGGCGGTGAGGAGGCTCGTCCGCTCGCTGGCCTTGATGGTGTCGAAAAACAGGAGAAACGACGCGAACTCGTGACCGGCCCACATGCAGCCGGCAAACACCTGCAAGACCACGAGCCCGTAAAACGAAGGGGTGAAAAGCCAGAGAAACGGAATGAGCACGATTCCGGCCGCAGAGATCCGCAACACGCGAAGGGCCCCCAACCGGCGGGTGATGCCGGCCAGATAGGTGAGCGCCAGCACCTTGGCCGCGAAGGATGCTCCAATGAGGAGCATGTAACGTGTGTACGAAAAGTGAAGGTGTTCGAGCAGGTAGGGCGTGAAATAGGGACTGGCCAGAGCGACGGTAGCCGTCATGAAGGCCAGATAAACGAGCAGATGTCCTTCCGGTCCCCGCCGGACACGGCGCCAGAGATCGCGGCCAGTGAGGCGGCCCTCACCGGGCGTGGGTGGAACGGGCTCGCTCTGCAGGGTGAGGAGCCGCGCGGAAACCGTTCGCGCCACGGCCCCGATCACGAACAAGAGCACGAACCCCAACAGCGGGTGACCGAGATGCTTCGCCGCGTCGAGAATGACGCCACCCAGGAACAGGCCCGCCATCACTCCCACTTGAGTGGCCCGGCTTCGACGCGAAAAGAATCGCGCTCGAATGCGCTTGGGCACGAGCTGGTCCATCCAAGGATTCCAGGCCGGTCCCGCGCCCATGCCCGCGCCCCAGTACACGCCCGCGGCGAGATACACGACCACCGACGGTGCACCCAACAGCGCGGCGGCCAAGAGCGGCACGAAGGTGAGGGTCTGGGTGTACGCGCACGCTGACGCCCAGGTGCGCCGCGACCGCAGGCGGTCGACACCATAGGGGGTGACGAGCTGGAGTATGCCTCCGGCCAGGAGCGGCAAGGTCGCGATCAGGCCCGATCCGACTTCGCCCATGCCAAGCGCGAGGGCAAAGGCAGGGAAATAGGTCTCCCCGATCCCCACCATCACGCTCCAGGCTACGCCTTCCCCATAGACGCGGCGAAGGTCGCGCCGCAACGGGGACGGTGCACGCCTCATGCGCAAAAAATCGACACCCAGGGGCTCGATCTTGACCCGGACGTCGATATCAGGCTCTGGCGTCCTCTTCCGGTATCGGCCGATTGCCGAGGATCTCTTCGATGCGCGCCATCATCCGGGGGTCCAGGCGGGGGACGATCTCGAGCGCTCTCATGTTTTCGGTGACCTGTTCGGGTCGGGAGGCCCCCGTGATCACCGAGCTCACGTTCGGATTGACGAGACACCAAGCCAATGCAAGCTGGGCCATCGAGGCGTGGAGCTCCTTCGCCACCGGCTCCAACCGCTTGACGATGGCCAGATGCGTCCGGCCTTCGGGGCTGTCGATCATCGATCGCAACCAGCCGTAGTTCTCTAGCGCGAGCCGCGAATCCTTGGGAACGCCCTCCGAATACTTTCCGGTCAGCAATCCACTGGCCAGCGGACTCCAGATCGTGGTCCCCAAGCCGACGTCCGCGAACAGTCCGAGATACTCCTTCTCCATGCGCTCGCGATGAAACATGTTGTACTGCGGTTGTTCCATGGTCGGCGGCACGAGATGCTCCTGCCGGGCGATGGCGTAGGCACTTCGGATCCGATCCGCCGACCACTCGCTCGTCCCCCAGTAAAGCGCCTTGCCTTGATCGACCAGATGGCTCATCGCCCGCACCGTCTCTTCAACCGGCGTGTGAAGGTCGGGCCGGTGACAATAGAGGAGGTCGACATAGTCGAGACCCAAGCGTTCCAGGGACGCGTTCACGCCTTCGAGCACGTGCTTGCGGGAGAGACCGCGGTCGTTGGGTCCCTGACCTCCCCAGAAGACCTTGGTCGATATGACGAGATCGGAGCGCTTCCAGCCCGCGCGATGGAGCACTCGGCCCATGATGCGCTCGGCATCGCCGTAAGCGTACGCCTCCGCGTTGTCGAAGAAGTTCGCGCCCGCTTCGAAGGCTGCCTTCATGCAGGCATACGCGCGATCCTCATCCAGCTGGTTGGAAAATGTAACCCAGGCTCCGAATGAGAGTGCCGAAACGCGGAGCCCGGACGCGCCGAGCGATCGATATTCCATGACGTCACCTCGATGGACGGAGAAAAATACCACAGCGCCGGCACCCTCGCTCTGCCCCAGTCCCATGTGACACAATAACGCGCGCCATGTCCGATCTCGTCTATCAGGATCCATTTCCCCAAGTCGACGATGCGACGCCGTATCGCTTGCTGACCGGCGAACACGTGTCGGTGGGCCGGTTCGAGAGCGAGGAGATCCTCAAGATCGAGCCCACGGCGCTGATCAAGGTCGCCCGCGAAGCCATGCGCGACGCCGCGTTTCTCATGCGCACCCCTCACCTGGAGCAGCTCGCCGCTATTTTCGATGACCCGGAGTCGAGCGAGAACGACCGGCGCGTCGCCTTGGCGCTTCTCAAAAATGCCGAGGTGGCCGCCCGCGGAGTGCTTCCGTTCTGCCAGGACACCGGGACCGCGGTCGTGTTCGCGAAAAAAGGACAGCGGGTTTGGACCGGGGTACGGGATGAGGCCTATCTCACCCAGGGCATTTACGAGATTTATCGCGACGAAAACCTGCGGTATTCACAAACCGTTCCGCTCTCCATGTTCGAGGAGAAGAATTCGGGCAACAACCTTCCCGCCCAGATCGACATCACGGCCGGCGATGGCGCGACGTATCAGTTCTTGTTCCTGGCCAAAGGCGGCGGATCGGCGAACAAGTCATTTTTGTTCCAGGAAACAAAAGCGCTTCTCAACCCGACGAGCTTGAACGCGTTTTTGATCGAGAAAATGCGGCTCCTGGGGACGGCGGCCTGCCCGCCCTATCACCTGGCCGTGGTCATCGGCGGGACCTCGGCCGAGACGGTGATGAAAGTGTTGAAGCTGGCTTCCGCCCATTACTTCGATGGCTTGCCCGCGTCGGGCGACAGGTACGGCCGGGCGTTTCGCGATCACGAGCAGGAAGCAGAGATCATGCGACACGCGGCCGCGCTCGGCATCGGCGCTCAGTTCGGCGGTAAGTATTTCGCGCTCGACGCTCGGGTCATCCGCCTCCCCCGTCACGGCGCGTCGTGCCCGGTGGCAATCGGCGTGTCCTGCTCCGCGCATCGCAACGTGCGGGCGAAAATCGATCGAGAGGGGATTTGGGTCGAGGTCATGGACCGGAACCCAGGGCGGTTCATTCCACTGGAGTATCGGAATGTCGAGGACAATGGCGCGGTTCGCGTCGACTTGAATCAGCCGATGGAACAGGTGGTCGCCGAGCTCTCACGCTATCCGGTTACCACGCGTCTCGCCCTGTCCGGAACCTTGGTCGTGGCGCGAGACTTGGCCCATGCCAAGCTCAAAGAGCGCCTCGATCGCGGCGAGGGACTTCCCGATTACGTGAAAAACCATCCCATTTACTACGCCGGGCCCGCCAAAACCCCCGCCGGGTATGCCTCGGGTTCATTTGGGCCGACTACGGCCGGGCGTATGGACAGCTACGTCGACCTCTTCATGTCGCAGGGCGCATCACGCGTGATGATTGCAAAGGGAAATCGCAGTCCCAAGGTTGCGGACGCGTGTCGCAAGTACGGCGGTTTTTACCTGGGATCGATCGGCGGGCCCGCGGCGATTCTGGCCGAGGAGAACATCAGGAAGATCGAAGTGCTCGAGTATCCCGAGCTCGGCATGGAAGCGGTGTACCGCATCGAGGTCGTGGATTTTCCCGCATTCATCCTGATCGATGATAAGGGGAACGATTTTTTTGCTCCTAGACGCGGTTGATGTGATCGAGAATGAACGAGCCGTCTCAGGCGACGTCCTCGCAAGTGCTCACTGCCACGCCGAGCTCACCCGGTGCTGCGGGGTGTCGCCTTCGCCGGCTCATTTCATTCTCGATCACATCAACCGCGTGAGGAGAGAAGGGTCCACAGGCCAACGATGATGAACCCGGTGCCGGCGATCCAGCGGAGCGTGCGCTCGCTGACGTGCCTCCCGATGAACCCGCCCGCCAGGACGCCGATGAGCGAGGTGAGCACGAGGGCCAGCGCCGCGGCGGCGAAGACGAGCGTCTTGGACGTCTTCACGTCCGACGCATAGAGCAACGTCGCCAGTTGGGTCTTGTCGCCGAGCTCGGCCACGAAGATTGTGGCGAACACGGTGAAGAAGGTTTTCCAGGCCACGGAAGTCCTCCGAGGTTTCGAGGAGACGAGGGACATGAATGACCAGAGCGTACAAGAGCGATACGCACCGGAAAACACTTGCTTCGGCTGCGGCCCCGCCAATTCAAAAGGCCTCCGCATTCGCAGCTTCCTGGAGGGGGACACGCTGGTCGCCGAGTGGACCCCGGAAACCCACCACGAGGCGTTCCCCGGATCGTTAAATGGAGGGATCGTCGGGGCGCTTCTCGATTGCCACTCGAACTGGTGTGCGGCCCTCCATCTCATGAAGCGACGAGGCCTGGACGCTCCGCCTTCCACCGTCACCGCGGAGTACACGGTCAAGATGCTCGCCCCCACGTCCAGCCGCGCGCCCCTGCGCTTACGGGCGCAAGTCGTGGAGTCGAGCGATCGCAAGGCGGTGGTGGAAGCGACGCTGGAAAGCGGCGGAAACGTGACCGCCACGTGTCGAGGCGTGTTTGTGGCCGTCGAACCGGGGCACCCGGCCTACCACCGCTGGTAAGCTTCGTAATGGAACGAGGCGCCCAGAGTGGGCGCCTCGCTCGTTTTCCCCGGGAAGCGAAGAGCTATACCGCCTCGCTTACCACTTCTTCTTCTTGTGTGACTTTTCGGATTTCTCGCGCTCCGCAACCAAGCCATTGGGAACGGACGAGATGGTGGTGCTGCGCCAGGGACCCCTGATGCTGGACGAGATCTGCCAGGAGCTACCGCTTCTACGGTAGTAGCGGCTGTCCCGATAGTAACAACCACGATGTCCCACTACCGTGTAGACGCCGAGTCCGTTGTCGTACACGAGATCGCAGTTCTGGTGCTTGGCGCGATAGCCATGGGCGGGTGCGTGCGGCGGCGGCCCGTGCTTTGCGGACGACTCCACAACTACACCGCGATCCACGACCACGACTGTACCCGTGCGCCGGGAGGAGCAGCCGAACACCGACAGAAGTGTGGCGACTCCCGCGAGAATGACGAGGCATCGAAGAGATCGCATGGAACTCCTCTCAGGGGCTAAAGACCCATCTCCACAACCCTGGAGGAAAGGATCGGCTTCGCCCGGCGCCATTTAACCCCGGTGCGCCACGACAGGACCCCGGATGGGTGAGGACCCCATGCGTTCATGCGATTGTGGGAGGGGAACTTAGCGGGTAAGGACGAGCGGCTCTACGCGGGTCTGGCCGTCCACCCGGAGGCGGGCGAAATACACGCCGGGAGCGACGCCCGTGCCATTCTGGTTGGTGCCGCTCCAGGGGGAGATGTGCACTCCCGCGCCGAGCACCGCATCCACCAGCCGTGCCACTACGCGCCCCGCCGTATCGTGAATGGTCAACGTGACTCGACCTGTGCGCGGTATGCGATAACTGAGCGACGTGGAGAGCGTGAACGGGTTGGGTGCCCCGAAGAACCTCGCTCCCGCGTTCGCATCCTCCACGCCGTTCGTGATCTGCGGGTAATAGAAGGGACCAACGTCGGCGCGCGTCCCGTCGGGATCCCTGGGCGAGCCGGGGTCGCCGGCGTCGATGGCGGGGGAGTTTGTGGTGAGAGCCCAGTCTTGGCGGTTCGCATCCATGAAGGCGGGATCAACGTCCTGGTTACCGTCGATCGAATCGTCGGGGCTCAACTCGTTCGCTTCATGCGCGGAGATGTCTCCCGGGCCAGGTGCCACGAGCAACGCCGCGCGGACGTTGTCGAAGAAGATGTTGTAGGTGATGATCGGACGCGCGCCATTCACTGCGCAAATACCGCGTCCTCGAACTCCATCGATCCCGTTGGCGAAGAAAATGTTGTTGCGGATCACGACCGTGCTCGTGTTGAGGTGCAGCCCGTTCGAATCCCCGCGGCCGATCAGGTTGTGTTCGACGATGCCGCCTGCGTTCATGAACTGAAGCCCGTGCGGATCGCCGCCCGACTCGGGAACAAGGTCGAAGTTGCCCCAGAACACATTGTGATGCAGATGAGGCAGGGCCCCTTCGCCGATCAACGCTGCCGAGCCGACATTTGAGGCTCCGTTTTGCAGAACGAGATTGTGATCGATTTCGGGAGCGGTGTTGTCCCAGACCACGAGCCCACCGCCTTGGCTCGACCGCCCGCCCGTGATCGTGAAGCCCGAGAGACGCGGAGACGCTCCCTTCAAAATGACCACCGATGAGGTGCCCTCCGCGTCCAAAATAGAAATGCCCATGCCTGAACCGCACAGCGTGACGTTATGCAGGATCTCGAGCGGAAATGACTCCCCGTTGGCACTTGGAGCGTAAGTCCCCGGGGCCACACTGATCACGTCTCCGTCCACACTCGAGGCCAACGCGAGGGTGATGCTCGCCACATCCTGAGGCACTCGATATGAGGCTGCCTCGCCTGAGACGGCCACCAGAAGGCATCCGGTGCTCACGTACCAAATTGGACGCATCCGGTCTCCCATATTTGCGTGTTTCCACCCGCTCTGGAGCGTTGCCTCTACCGATTACGAAAAAGGGTGGTGCGATGTGACCAGGCGCGGAAAGTGCTCGTCTTACCTTGAATGCGCTCGCGAAAGACGTCATAATATTGGTCGACATTCGGGGGGGATTTCGCCAGGGACTTCGTCAGGGATTCCCTTCAGGGTGGATGCATGCAAAAACTATTATTGATATTGATTTTGATCCTGGCGAGCGGATCCAAACCCGCCGAAGCTGTCCTCGTACAAGCGGACGTCACCCTCTTGCGCCTTGACGCCCAAACCGTGCGGTTGCAGGTGGCCGGGGTTGGCGTGTTCGCCCAAGGGGATCTCTACCAACTGTTCGGTATTCCTCCGACCAGCCCGTTCGGCGACCCGGTATACGTGGGCCGCTACGGTGATCCGTTCTCTGTTCTTGCCGGCGACTTCGGTACCCCGATCGGGTACGAGGGGAACGTGCAGAGTGTAGGCCCGGGCGAAGTTCAGGCTTTGGGGTTGGACTACGCGATCGACATTCTGTCGCCCCCTTGGGAGGGTTTTGTCGCTCTCGATTTCCATGCCGGACAAGACTATTTCTACGAGTATCTTCTCCCTAACGGCAGTCCCTTCCGCGACATTGCTGGCCGGGTCGAGGGGGACCTTCATTTCATCGGCCAGTTGCCGACCACGGTCGGTGGGAGCACGGAATTGCTGGTCACCCCGGAGCCCCGCACGGTAGAGCTCCTGGCCACCGCCCTCCTCTTTTTCGGCCTGTTGGCCCGCCCCGCCCGGCGCCGCTCTACCCCATAACGAAAGCCGTGTATCCTCGTTCGGCCCTGGGCCTGTAGCTCAGCTGGTTAGAGCAGTCGGCTCATAACCGACTGGTCCCCGGTTCAAGTCCGGGCGGGCCCACCAGTTGTTGACGGGGGAGAGTCGGAAGCTCAAACTTTCCCGACCTCAGCCCCATACCGAGGAGGAATGTTCCGTGACTTGGCGCAAATGGACCCCCACCATGGTCGCCGTGTCGGTGCTCTTGGCTGCATCCCAGGGCCTCGCTTCCACCACCTTTCAGGTGAGCAACAACGGCCAGACCAGCTATCGCATCGACGGGGCAACTAATCCCACTCTGAATCTCATCCGTGGACAGACGTATATCTTCAACATCAATGCGTCCGGCCACCCCTTCTTCATCAAGACCGTCAATAGTGCCGGTACCGCCAACGCGTTCAACACCGGCGTGACGGGAAACGGCACTGACGTGGGGACGCTCACCTTTGTCGTTCCGATGAGTGCACCCGCCTCGCTTCATTACAACTGCGAGTTTCACCCGAGCATGAACGGCAGCATCAACGTGGCGGACCCCGTCCCGGTGGAGCACGGTACGTGGGGCAAGATCAAGCACCGTTATTTGCGTTAGCCAAGCGCGCGTTGAACCGGCCCAGGGGCCGACAGGACGAACCATGCGGTGGATGGGCTGGACACTCTTCGTCCTCGCGGTAGCGGTCGCGGTCAGCCTCACGGGGTGCGGCGAGAAGTCCAAGGAAACAAGCGTCGCCTCTGGCGGTATCGGCGATCCGGAAAAGGGCCGCCGCGTGTACATGGCGACGTGCATCTCGTGTCACAATCCCGATCCATCAAAAGACGGACCCATTGGGCCCGCGATCAAGGGATCCTCCCGGGAATTGATCGAAGCCCGGGTTCTCTATCAGTCCTATCCGCCAGGCTACACGCCGAAACGCAAGACCGCCCTCATGCCCAAACAGCCGCAGCTGGCCAAGGATATTTCTAATCTCGCCGCTTATTTGGCTCCTTGAGCGGGCAGGGCGAGCAGGGAATCGATAACCGCCCCAATGGCGCCAGCCGGCGGTGCGCCGATCCATCGGCGAATCCACCGCCCATTCGAATCGATGAGACAGGCCGTAGGAACAGCCTTGACCCGATACGCCTGCCAGGCCGGGCTCTCTTTCGCATCCATCGCCACGCGATACTCGGAGCCATGCTTGGTTACATATCGTCGGACCGCCTCTGGAGTCTCATCGATCGAAATGCCCAGAACGACGAGCTTCCCTTCATATCGTTTCTGAAGAGCGGCGAGCTCGGGCATGGTCTTGATGCACGGTTTGCACCAGGTGGCCCAGAAGTCGAGAAGAAGAATCCGATTCTTGAAGCTGTTTTGATCGAGAAGATTGCCATCCAGATCGCGAACGGAAAACACCGGTGCGGGAGAGGGAAGTATCAGGGGAATAAACCCGGTCGGATCCGATTCGAAGGCCTTTTTGCAGTCATGCGAACAGAAGTAATACGGAGTTCCGTCGAAGACCGTACTCGCCTTGACCTTCTCCGGCGAGCTGCCTTCACCTCGCATGAAACATACGGCACAGACGGCTTTCTCAGGGGGCGGGGCAATGATCTCTGGCCCGCCCCGGAGAGTATCCGGCTGGGCCGCGAACAGGGACCCCGCAGCCAGTAACAGCGATAAAACAGCGAACATGACGTCTCCCACAAAGAGGGGTCTTAAAATCCAAACGAGGCGGTCACTCCAGACGTTTCGTACCATACCCAGAGCAAGCCCAATCCCCAGCGCTCTCGATTAACGCCACCTACGAGGTGGCTCCGCTGGCCGTCGTACATGGGCCGGACGTAAAACCCGTCTCCCAATTCGAGGGAGGCCCCGAACGGAACGTTCCAGCCATTATCCCACTCCGAATAATTCAGGCTGACGTAGGGGGAAAGTCGAAGGGGGGCCACGTACTTGGCTACAGTGAGATAGAACGCCTGAGTTCCTTCCGGAGATCCAACGCGGTCGGAACTTGTACCTAGAAAGAGCGCCGGTCTTTGTTCGCCTTCGGTGAGCAGAAAAATCGTCGCCAAGGGCACGACCTCGTCGACCGCGGGATTGCCTTCAATCCCGATCTGAACTCGGCGATGGACGCGAACGGTTAGCGTGCCCCGCCAGCGAGGCCGATCGAGCGGAGTGTCGATATAACGCAGCGACGCCAACCACCTCGAGTTGATGCCGCTCCCCCGGAGCGGTGCACCTTCACCGGGTCAGCCGCTTCAGGTAGGGGAGACGGATACAGGCCGGGGCTCTATCCGGACGATCGTGCTGTCGCCGGACTGGGTGCTGTCGGCCCACTCCTCGGCCACCGACGAATCGGGGAGCACAAGTCCCCACAAAGCCAGCCAAAAATAACCACGTCGCATCTCGGTCAGCTTAGGGGGTCAGTGGCCTTGGGCTCAAACAGACGCTGGGGATTTAGAAGATCACCTCGATGAGCACGTACAGAATGAGGGTCAGCACGAAACCGGCCAGGATCGTGCCGCCGATCGTCTCCAAGGGCTTCTTGGCCCCGCCCTTCGTTCCCACGAGGGCGTTGACTTCCACGAGCACCACGACCAGGGCGAGGCAGAGAAGCATCGCCATCTTCGCCCCTGCGGTTGCGCCGGAGAACAGGGTCAAGTGACTGGCCGCCCCCATGAAGAACAACATGGGGATGGAGAGCATCGTATTGGTGCGGGAGGCGAGAAAGGCGCGCCGCCCGCGGGCGGCCGCATCGGGAATGGCCTGACCGCCCGAAGCGGTCTGTACGGCGTTGGCGATCACGACGCGTTGATTGGGCCAGATCACTCCCCACACATTGGCCCCCATGACGATGCCGAGAAGGCCGCCGGTGGTGATCAACCAGCCATAGGATGAATCGTAGAAGGCTACCCCGCCCATCTGGCTCATCCGCCCGCCGATAATGAGTATCCCGGACAGCATCGTCATCGCTGCGCTCATGCGAAACCACAGGAGCGCACGCGGGACGAGCTTCTGGATGGCCCCGCTTCGCACTCCCGGATCCGTTTCGGCGAAGAACGGCACCTGCACGAAATTGAAGTAATAGAGAAGACCGATCCAGGTCACGCCGGCCAGAAAGTGGATCCAGCGCAGCAGAAACAGTAACCCCTCGACGCTCAGGATGTGCACGTCCGTCCTCCTTCACGAGCCGCACTCAACCATCATGCGGCATGTGGTTCTTCGTTTCGTCCTATGGAAACGAGCCGAGCGAGAATAGGAAGGGGCTTCCGGAGTGTCAACCCGCTCAGGTTGCCAGGTCCGAGAGCGCGTGGTAGCATTCTCGGCCCTGAATCGTGGCCAAGAACACGCCATGGCGTACACACTCCGCGGTTCGAGGAGGAGCTCATTGAGGGCGAATAGCTCAGCTGGCAGAGCACGTGCCTCACATGCACGGGGTCGGAGGTTCAAGTCCTCTTTCGCCCACCATTCCCTCTCCACGACGGAGAGCGGCAGAGGACCGGGGCGCCCCCGAGCTCGGATCCTCCGGCAGAAGCCAGAGGGTGGCCGGGCGGCGCGCACGACGTGTGCCTTAGGGCACACGTTTTTTTATGCCCTCGGGCATGACCGAGGTCCCCTCGCCTCCGGCCGGCCTCTAGCTCGTATCGCGCAAGAAAGGACGGTTGCGTGAGCATTGCCGCCACGTTGGATATCCTGTGGGCCCTGCAACTCGCCGATGATGGACTCCGAACGTTGCACGCTGAGCTGGAAGAGCTGCCTCGCCGCATCCTTGCCCTGCAGCAGGACGTGGCCGCGGTCAAGGCCCAGGTCGACGCGGTAGAGAAGGCTCTCGAAGCCATCCGCAAGCGGCGGCGGGACGTGGAACGCGACATCGCGACCACGGACCAGAACGTGATCAAGTTCGAAACAGATAAGACCAAAGTCAAGACGAACGAGGAATTCTGGGCTCTCAATAACCAGATTGCCGGAGAAAAGAAAAAGAAATCGGATCTGGAGGACCAGGTGCTCCTACTTTTTGATGAAGAAGAAGGAGCGGCACAGAAGACAAAGCGACTGAAGGACGAGCTGGCGGTCCTCACCCGCAAGGCCGGTGAGCAGGAAAAGGAAATGAACGATCGGGCAGTCGAAGACAAACGCCGGTTGGACGAACTGGCCAAGGAGCGAATCGAGCTGGTCAAGAAACTGGACGCGAAGCTCTTGGGACGCTACGAGGCGATTCGGTCCCGCAAGGCCGGAACAGCCGTGGTCTCCGTCTCGCGCGGTTCGTGCGGCGGTTGCCACACGCAGCAGCCCCCGCAGAAAGTGAACGAGATCCGCAAGCTGGATGCCCTTCACGTCTGTGATTTTTGCGGTCGGTTCCTGCTCTGGATCCCCGAGGAGGCTCCGGCGGCTTGATCGCCCCGCTTTACCGCGTGCGCACCGATGGGGCCTCGCGCGGGAATCCCGGCCCGGCGGCGATCGGCGTCGCGATCGAAGATGCCGAGGGACTGGAAGTCGCCTCCCACTCCGAGGCGATCGGCACCACGACCAACAACGTCGCCGAATACCGCGCCGTGGTGCAGGGTCTCCACATGCTGGACCAACTGGGCGCGCGCCGAGCCGAGTTCCTGCTCGACTCGGAGCTCGTGGTGCGCCAGTTGAACGGCCAGTACCGGGTCAGGGACCCGAAGATGGCGGCGCTCTACGCCGAGGTCCGCCGCCTTGCCGCCCGATTGGGTGAAATCACCTTCCGGCACATCCCTCGCCGTGAGAATGAGCGGGCGGACGGGCTGGCCAACGAAGCCCTGGATCGAGCCCGCCGGGATTAACCCTCGGACATTGGCGGTAACCCTCCACCCCTCTATAATCGGACCGGAGCCGCCTGGCTCACGCGGAACGAGATTTCCAGATGGTCGCGGCTCCTCAAGGGGAGCCGAGGAAAGTCCGAACTCCAGAGGGTAGGGCGCTGGGTAACCCCCAGCGGGAGCGATCCCAGGGACAGTGCCACAGAGAATAGACCGCCTTCGGAACTCGTTCCGAGGGTAAGGGTGAAACGGTGAGGTAAGAGCTCACCAGCGCCGGAGGCGACTCCGGCGGCTCGGTAAACCCCGCCTGGAGCAAGACCAAATAGGAGGGGAGAGGTGACCCGCCTCGTTAGCACCCTCGGGTAGGTCGCTTGAGGGGCGCGGAGACGCGCCTCCCAGATAAATGACCATCACGGCGAGGGTTCTTCGGAACCGTGGCCGGACAGAAATCGGCTTATGGGAATCTCGTCCGCGACATTCTTATCGACCACGGGGCGGGGGAGACGCCATGGCGTCTCCCCCCGCCGTATTTTGGTCCCCATTCTTCTTTGCCTGGCCGGCCTGGCCCTGGCTCTCCCCGCTCACGCGCAGGGGGGCGGCTTCGGCCAGAACAAGATCCAGTACACCGATTTCAAGTGGCGTGTACTGGCCAGCAAACATTTCGATCTCTACTACTATCCGGAAGAAGACACGCTCGCTCACACCGCCCTTCGTATCGCCGAAGAAGCCTATGACGGTCTTTCGACGCGGATGCGGCATGAAGTAACGCGGCGCATCCCCCTCATCATTTATTCCAGTCACAACGATTTCGAGCAAACCAACGTCTCACCCTCCTTCTTGCCGGAGGGTGTGGGTGGCTTCACCGAGTTTTTGAAGGGACGCGTTGCCCTGCCGTATCAGGGGTCATACAGCGAGTTCGAGCACGTGATTTGGCACGAGCTCGTGCACGTATTCCAGCTGTCACGCGTCGCCGAGGAATACCGCCTCCATTACCGGAACGCGTTCGTCACCCCGCCTTTGTGGTTCACGGAAGGGATGGCCGAGGACTGGTCGAGTAACTGGGACTCGACCGGGGAGCTCTTTTTGAGCGACATGGTGCTTCACGATCGTCTGCCCGACATTCCCGACCTCTGGCGGTACTCGGGCACGTTCGTCATCTACAAGATCGGTCAGGACCTGGTCGGATTCATCGAGAAGGTCGGGGGACCGGACGCAGTACCGGCCATCTATGACGAACTGTGGCGCGTTTCCAGTTTCGAGCAGGCGCTCGAGCGGGTGACCGGACTGTCGCTGAACGAGCTTAACGAGCGCTGGCACCTCGAGCTCAAACGACGCTATTACCCGCGTGTCCAGACCACAGAACCGATGGCCCTCGCCGCGCATCCCCTGGCCACCAAAGGCCCCAGTTTTCAAGCCGCCACCCCGCCCGATTCCGGCGTGATCGCGTCCGACACGTACTACTTCATGTCACCCCGAGACGGGTTCATGACCATTTACCAGGGCTCGACCAGAGGACGCGAAGCGGACGTGAAACGCGTGATCCGCGGCGAGCGTAATCCCGAGTTCGAATCCTTCCACGGTTTCGAGAGCCGCCTCGCGGTGAGCAAGGATGGCGTGATCGCGTTCGTGAGCAAGTATCTCGAACGAGACGGCCTCTTTCTGTACGACCTTCGTCATCACAAGCTGATCGGGAAGTGGCAGTTCAAGGATCTGGTCTCCCTGCGCTCACCGAGCTTCCGGCCCGACGGCAAGGCGGTCGTCTTTACCGGGCTACGACCGGACGGGCGGCAGGATCTATACCTCTTCGAAACCCACCGCACAGACGTGGTACCGCTCACCAACGACCGCTACATGGAAGACGACGCGACCTGGTCCCCGGATGGAACCAAGGTAGCCTTCATTTCCGACCGGGGAGCCGGCGGTGACAAAGGGGCGCGGAATGTGTTCCTCTACGATCTGGAGACCCGCCAGGTCGAGCCACTCACCCAGGGCCCCTGGCGTGACAGTGCTCCCTCCTGGGATGCCACCGGGAAACGCATCGCGTTCGCATCCGATCGCGAAGGCGTGTCGCAGATTTACGTCGCAGATTCCACGCGGAGCTCGGTGCGGGTCACGTCGGTAGTGAGCGGTGCGATGAGCCCGGTGTGGGATCCCAAGGGAAGTCACATCCTGTTTACCGGCATGTCCGACCTGGGCTTCGGGATTTACCGGAGTCCACTCAAGGCCGTAGGAGACACGCTGCCCCCGCCGGTGTCGACCGAGCCGATGTACGCCTGGGGAATTCCGGACACGAACTTGACCACCGTACCGCTCAACCCGGCGGTGTGGACGTGGAATGCCAACTCCGACACGGTGGTGGCGCGGGAATCCAATTACAGGACGCGCTACACGCTGGATTTCGCGCAAGGCGGCGTGGCCCTCGAACCCGTGCAGGGCGTCGGTGAAGGCCTGCAGCTTTTGCTTTCCGATCAGCTCGGCGATCAGCTCATCTTCTTCAATTTGTCCAACAGCGCCACCGACTTCGGCGACATTCTGGGCCGGTTCAACGTCGGTGTGTCGTATCTCAATCAGCGGCGGCGCATCCACCGCGGATTCTCTGCGTTTCATCTCGCCGGCGACTTCCTGGACGAGCGGGGGTATCAGTATTTCGAACGCCGCGTGGGAGGCGTGCTGACCGCGGTGTATCCCTATTCGCGGTTCTCCCGCATCGAAGCGGCGTTGGGGATGGTGTACTCCGATCGCAGTGCCGATTCCTTCCGTCCCGCCCGCACCGCGCCCTTGGCGGTTAACTATCTGTCTTACGTTTACGACAACGCCCTTTGGTTCTCCACCGGCCCCATGGATGGCACGAGCTATCGATTGACGCTCGGCCTCAACACGAACCTCGAAAAGGTCGAAATAGAGAACGTGTCGGCGGCCCTGGATCTACGCAAGTACTTCCGTACCAGCCTTCGCACCGCCTATGCGGCGCGGCTCCTCGCTCGCGTCGCCGAAGGAACCCTCCCGCAGCGTTTCGTGCTCGGGGGATCGTGGTCATTTCGCGGCTATCCCGAGCGTTCGCTGGTCGGCACCCGTTCGCTCCTGCTCAATCAAGAATGGCGTTTCCCGCTCCTGTCCGGAGGCATTCTGGGTTTGCCCATCGGTGCCTTGGGTCTTCCTCCCGTCCAGGGGGCGACGTTCTTCGACGTCGGGCAGTCCTGGGAAGAAGGACACCGGCCCCACGATCTTTTGGGGAGTTTCGGGTTGGGTTTCCGGATGAGCTTGGGGGGTCTGATCGTGTTGCGCTTGGATGTGGCCAAGCTCACCGATTTCCGGCGCGTGCGTCCCGGCACCGAGGTGGATTTCTTCATTGGTTACAACTATTAAACACCGGCCACGCGCGATCCATTTCGCTCTCGGCATCGCCGTGCTCTGCCTTGCCGCGTGCAGCACGCATCCCCGGTTGGAGTCGGGAGATCCGTTGATCGAGGCAGGATCTCCCGGTAAGCGCGAAGTGTGGCGGCGCGACGTCGGTCGCGCGCTCCAAATCACGCCCGTGCCCGCCGGCGGCGACTGGATCATTGCTCCCACCGAGGGTTCACTCCTGCGCTTGCGAGGAAAAGATGGTGGGGAAATGTGGCGGCGAAAGTTGCGTTCCGGTGCGGTGTCGCGACCGGTGATTTTCGGGGACATGGTGGTGGTGTCAACGGACGTGAGCCAGGCGGAAGTGCTGGGTATTTCCTTGAAGGACGGCACCGTGAAATGGAAGTGGGGACATAGCGTCGGCTATCTCGCCGCCCTGGATTCCGTGGTCGTCTTCTCGGGTCGCGGGGGTCGCGTCGTGGGCTTCGATCCGAATTCGGGCGTGGTGAAATGGGAGCTCTCACGTCCGGGTTCGGGCTGGCGTTCGCCGGCCGCCGACGTGACGCGCGGCCTCGTTTTTGTGCCCATCCGTCCCGATTCGGTGCTGGCCTTGAGCTCGGATGGAACCGTGCGCTGGATACGCAAAGTAGGGAGCTGGCCCCACGTCGTGGTCGCGCCCCAGGGTCTTATCGTGTCCACCGATGACAGCACGCTCCTGCGCCTGGATCCGGAAACCGGAGACGAACGCGCCCATCGCTCGCTGGCGGCCATGGCGGCCGGCGATCCCGTCGTTGGCGATCTGGCCATTCATCTGGCGCTGCGGAACGGCGCGCTTCTCGCCGTAGATGCCGAAACCTTCACCGATCGCTGGATCACCCGGTTCGAGCCGCCGCTCGTGAGTGCACCGCTGGTGGGTGCGGATTTCATCGCGCAGTCCGGAACGCGCGGCCGCGTTTATCTCGTGTCCATGGCCGGAGCGCCCGTCGATACGTTGCACCACCCCGAAGCGCTGGAAGCGAGCCCCGGGTTCGCCACCGAGGGTTTGGCGGTCGGCGGCGTGGGCGGGACACTGGTTCTTTTCCGAAAGCAAAGCGGATGACGCACACACGGTTCGTCGCCCTGTTTTGTGTCCTGGCGCAGCTGGGTTTGCTCCTGGCTCCCGCCTGGGCGCACGCGGAAGATGCACGACCCTTTCTTGCCGAGAGTGCCGCCGATACCACGCGAAATCCCGAGGAGGGCTGGCTGACTCCAGGTCGAAAGAGTTATCGGTGGGGGCTCATCGGTTCGGCGGTTGGGATCGGGGTCGGGGTGGGGATTGCCCTCTGGGTGAAGTCCGAAGCCGATCAGCAATACGACGCTTATCTCAAGACCGCGGATCCCGTCCAAGCCGACGAGTTTTTCAAATCGGCTCAGCAGTACGATCGGGCCGCCCTGGTCGGTTTCGGTCTGGCCGAAATTTCCTTCGTGGGCCTCGTGTACTTCCTCACCCGTGATCGCGACCGCGAAATGGTGCCGACGCGCGGCGAGCCGACGCTGCGCGTGACGCCCGACGGTCCGCAAGTCGGCTTCCGGGTGCACCCATGATCGGCACGTTGCGTCGAACGCGACGTGGCCTTGCGTTCGCGCTGTGTGTTGTCGTGATGGGTTGCGGAACCCGGGATCATGAGAATCCGTTGGACCCGCAGAACCCGAACACGAATGGCGATCCCGACTGGCTGCTCGCAATCGCGGACGACGGCGCGGTCGATCTCTCCTGGCAAGTGCCCGAGTACAACGACCTCGATGCGGTGCGACTCATCGACGTCGAGCACGATGCGGTCCTCTGGACGGGCGGGGATGGACGGCGGATCTATCGTGACGAGGGACTCGCGAACGGCGTTCTGCGGACATACCGATTGGATCTTGTGCTCAACTCCGGGACCATTCTGGATCTGCCGATCCAGCGCGCCACGCCAGGCAAGAACATTCCCTGGGTGTATGACCTGGGCCGGGGCGAGGTCGTGCGCTTGTCTCCGGACGGATTGCGCCGGCGCGACGGCTATTTCGATTCGGCCACGCTGGCCGTGGTGGCCGATCCGGACTCCGGTTTCGTGCTGGTGGTCGACTTCTTCAGCGGGCGGATCGCGCTCCTCGATCGGGAAGCGCGCGAGCGCTGGGTGAAGGAGGAGTATCGGCGACCCAACGCCGCGGCACACGTGCCCGGCGGTGGCTGGTGGGTGACCGATGGCGAGCAGGGCCTCGTGCGCCGCCTCGATGCGAACGGCGAGCCGTTGCAGGAATACAGCGACTTCAGCTTTCCCATCGATATCGGTGCAGTGGGGGACAGCCTAGCCTGGGTTGCCGACGGCACCGGCCCGGTGGGACTCCTCCGAGAGGGCGAGGGGTTCATTCAAGTCGACACCTTGGATGCGCCACGCGCCTTGGCGGTCACCCCGGATGGAGGCGCCTGGGTATCCGATCGAAACGCCTCTGCGCTCGTGCGTCTGTCCGCGAGCGGAGACGAGCTGCGCCGCGTGACCGGTTACGTCGGTGTGGACGCGCTGGCCTCGGATCCTCTGAGCAACGCCGTCTGGGTCGGTGACCGCCGGCGGCGGAGCGTGACGCTTCTCGATGCCGACGGAAACGTGGTCATGACCACCCTCGGGTTTCCCGCCGCTTCCTCGATCTCCGTAGCCCCGGATGGTTCCGAGGCGTGGATTGCCGACTCGAGCCTCGGCCGGATCGTGCGCCTTTCCCGCTCCGGACAGGTGCTGGAACGCTCCCTCGATCTCTCCAGTCCCGTGTCCGTTTCCGTCGTTTTCCGCTAGTCGTTTCCCGCCCGGCTCGTTTCTCGCCCGGCCGTGGTGGCCCGTTCACCTCGCTGCTATCATTCAAATGGATTCGTATAGCCTGGGAGCTCGTTTGCTGGGGTTGTCTCTACGGCAAGGAGGGGACCGTGGATCGACCGTGGATTTGGCCGTCCATCGAGTCGGCTGACGCGGCCGAGGGGCTGTCGCGCGCGCACGGGATGCCACGCCCGATTGCATGGGCGCTGGCGCGCCGGGGGCGCGAGGGTGCGCTCCTCGGTGAGTTCTTGAACCCAAGGCTCGATCGTCTGGCCGACCCGAGTGGGATGGTAGACATGGATCGAGCGGTGCATCGGGTGTCACGTGCGCTCGATGACGGTGAGACGCTGTTCGTTCACGGCGATTACGACGTGGACGGCATCACCGGAACGGCATTTCTCGTTCGTACGTTGCGTTCCCTGGGTGCGAAGGTGGTTCCGTTCATTCCGTCCCGGGAACAGGGCTACGGTGTGGGGGAGACAGGTCTCATGGCGGCCCGCGCCTCTGGCGCCTCGGTCGTCATCACCGTGGACACGGGAATTCGCGCCTTTGCGGCCATCGACCGCGCGCGCGAGCTCGGTCTCGACGTGGTGGTGCTGGATCATCACGAGCCGGCGGACCGTATTCCCGACGCCGCCGCGGTGGTGAACCCGCTTCGCGGCGAGGCGGATAGCCCGTTTCGGAGCCTAGCCGCGGTCGGCGTGGCGGCGAAATTCATGCATGCAATGGCCCTGGCCCGGCCCAGCGATGCGCTGCGTAGCGCCTATCGTGATGCGCTCCAGCTCGTGGCGCTGGGAACAATCGCGGACATGGTGCCGCTCACCGGCGAGAACCGGATCCTGGTGAGCCACGGTCTACGGCGGCTCTCGCGCTCGGAATGGCCCGGGGTGCGGGCGCTTCGGGCCATGGCCGGGATCAACCGAGAGCGCCTGACCGCCGACGACGTGGCCTTTTTCATTGCCCCGCGGCTCAACGCAGCGGGACGGATGGGGAATGCGGAGGATGCGCTCCGACTGCTTTTGTCTGATGACCCGCTGGAGGCGTATCGGCTGGCCGAAGGTATGGAGGAAATGAACCGCGCGCGCCGGAAGCTGGAAACATCCATGACCGCCGAAGCGATGGACGCAGTACGAATGATGGGGGAGACGCCGCCCGTTCTCGTCCTGTGGTCCGACACCTGGTCGCGCGGGCTGATCGGGGTGGTGGCAAGCCGGCTCTTGGATCGGTTCGGGCGCCCGGTCTTCATGATCGCCATGGACGGCGATTCGGGACGAGGCTCGGCGCGAAGCGTACCGGGATTTGCACTGCCGGATGCGCTGTGCGCCTGCGATGACCTCTTGCTGGAGCACGGCGGTCATGCCGAAGCAGCCGGGTTTGCGATCGCGCGTGAACACCTGGAGGCGTTTCGCGCACGACTCATCGAGCGGGCCCGGCAGGCGTCGACGAGCGAGCGCACGCGCCCGCTCGAGATCGATGCCCGGGTGGAGCTGGGGGAGATGAACCTGGAGTGCTTGAGCTGGCTAGATCGGCTCTCGCCCTTCGGGCGCGGCAACCCAGAGCCTCTCTTCGCCCTGGAGGCGGGAGTGCTGGTCGAGCCCCCGTCGATCGTGGGCAAGCAGCACTTGCGCTTCACGGTGGAACAGGGGTCCTGCCGGTTGCGGGCGATTGGGTTTCGGATGGGGAATCGCATCGCGGAGCTCGATCGCGGCCAGAAAGTGGACCTGGCGTTCCATGCCGCCAAGGATGGATGGCGAGGACGGGATTCGGTGGAACTTGTGGTGCGGGACTTGAGACTCCGCTGAACTCGAGGCAAACAAAACGAACGGAAAGGCACGGTTTGAACGCGAAGGAAGCCGATCGCTCCATACTCGCTCCACTTCTCGAGGACCTCGACCGCGTCGGCGTGGACCTCGATCAGGACGTGGTGCGTGATGCGTTCGATCTCGCCTCCGAAGCCCATCGGACGCAACGTCGCCGCTCGGGAGAGCCGTACGTCACCCATCCCGTCGAGGTGGCTCGCATCCTGGTCGAGCTTCTGGAAAAACGCACGGACAGCGTCATCCTCGCCGCCGCGTTGCTGCACGACGTGGTCGAGGACACCGGAAGCCGGCTCGATGATTTGACCGGGCGATTCGGGGAGGAAGTAGCGACCCTGGTTGACGGGGTGACGAAGATCGAAGGATTGCAGTTTTCGAGCACGGAAGCGGAGCAAGTAGAGAACTTCCGCAAGATGCTCCTCTCCATGGCTATGGATGTGCGCGTCATCCTGATCAAGCTCGCCGACCGGCTTCACAACATGCGCACCCTCGACCATTTGCCCCGGGACCGGCAGGAAGCGATCGCACGCGAGACGCGCGACATTTATGCGCCTCTCGCGCATCGCCTGGGGATCGGACGGATCAAGTGGGAGCTCGAGGACCTCGCGCTCAAGTACCTCGATCTCAAGGCCTACCGCGAGTTGGCCCGGCTCGTCACCGAAAAGCGCACGGAACGTGAAGCGGTGGTGGACGAGGTGCTGGCGCCCTTGAAGGAAGTGCTGGCCGCCGAAGGGCTGGAAGCGGAAATCAGCGGGCGGCCCAAACATTTCGACAGCATCTATCGCAAGATGAAACAGCAGAACCGTCCGCTCGACGCGATTTACGATTTGATCGGCGTGCGCATCATCACCACGTCCAAGGCGGCGTGCTACCAGGCGCTGGGGGTCGTGCACGATCTCTACAAGCCGGTGCCGGAACGATTCAAGGATTACATTGCCACCCCCAAGTCGAATCTCTACCAATCCCTGCACACAACGGTGATCGGACCCGGCGGCCGTTTCGTCGAGGTCCAGATTCGCACCCAGGACATGCACCGGATCGCGGAGTTCGGTATTGCCGCGCACTATAGCTACAAGGAGGGCCGCGCGCCGGAGCGGGAGCTGGACGAAAAGCTGGGCGGATTGGTGGGCGGCACGATGGAATGGACCGACGGCGCGGATCCCGAAGAGTACATGGACTTTCTTCGCACCTCGCTCTACCAGGACGAGGTATTTGTGTTCACGCCCAAGGGCGATCTTCGCCAGCTTCCCAAGCGCGCGACCGTGCTCGATTTCGCCTTTCTCATTCACACCCAGGTCGGAATGCACACCGTGGGCGCGCGCGTGAACGGCCGGCTGGTGCCGCTTCGGCACGAGCTTAAAAATGGGGACACGGTGGAGGTGGTGACCCAACCCTCCGCGCATCCCGCGGAGAGCTGGCTCACCATCGTCAAAACCTCTCGCGCGCGGCAGAAGATACGCCACTGGCTCAAGGAGCAACGTCGCGAGGACTCGATTGCTCTCGGCCGCGAAATGCTGGCTCGGGAGCTCAAACGCGTGCGCCGCCCGGTGTATCCCGATCGCGAGCTGGTGAACGTGGCGCAGAGCTTTGGCATCGAATCGGGCGAAGGGCTATTGGCGGCGCTTGGCCAGGGCGATCTCTCGGCCATGAGCGTGGCGCAGCGTCTTCATCCCGAGTTACGCGAAGAGCCCACGCCTCGCAAATCGCCCTTCATGCGTCTCAAGGAAATGGCGCAACGCTCTCCGGAAGGCATTCAGATCCAGGGTATGGGAAACCTGATGATTCGTCTCGCCAAGTGCTGCCAGCCCGTTCCCGGCGAGCAGATCGTCGGCATGGTAACGCGCGGCCGCGGGCTGACCGTGCACCGCGTGGATTGTCCGAATGTGTTCGAGGACCGCGTACCTGCGGAGCGGCGGGTCGAGCTCTCCTGGGACGTGCCCGACACGCGCGCATTCGTGGTCAAGCTTCTCGTCTTCGGCGACGACCGCAAGGGCATGCTCGCCGATCTTGCCCAAGCGGTTGCCGAAGCAGGGACCAACATCGTCAACGCCGACATTCGTGCGGTGGACGGTGACGCGCGGGGCACGTTCCTGGTCGAGGTGAACAACCTGAGTCACCTCCAGCACGTGATCAAGGCGATGGGCCGGGTGAAGGGGGTGCGTGCGGTCGAGCGGTCCCTGACCGGGGGCGAGGAGTGAAGCATCTCCCGCTGACGCGGGAGAGCGAGTGAGAGCGGTCGTACAGCGCGTGCGGCGTGCTTCGGTGAGCGTGTCCGGGGAGGCGCCGCGGGAGATCGGCCCGGGAATTGTGCTCTTGCTCGGTGTGGGGCGCGCGGACGGAGAGGCCGAAGTGCGCTGGATGGCCGAAAAGTGCGCCCACTTGCGCATGTTTCCCGATGACGCGGGCAAGATGAACCGAAGCCTTCTCGACGTATCCGGAGATGCACTGGTGGTGAGCCAGTTCACGCTCTATGGCGATGCGGCCAAAGGACGCCGCCCGTCGTTCATCCTAGCCGCACCTCCCGAGACGGCCGAACCGTTGTACTTGAGCGTGGCACGCCGGCTCACCGAACTGGGAGTTCGCCGCGTGGAGTTGGGCACGTTTCGCACCCATATGGTGGTGGCGCTGGAGAACGACGGTCCGGTCACGCTCTGGCTTGAAACCGAGGGCGCATGACCGGCACGCAAGCCCTCGGGGCTCGGCTCTTGGGACTGGGCAAGCGCCGGTTGATCCTGGCGTCAACCTCGCCGCGCCGCATGGAGCTCCTCGCGTCGCTCGGGGTCGTGTTCGAGGTCGCGCCGGTTGGGATTGACGAAACGATTGCGCGGGGAGAATCGGCGGAAATGGCGTGCGTGCGCCTCGCCGAGACCAAGGCCAGAGCGGTAGGGACGGGGGTGTCCGATGCCTGGGTTCTGGGCGCGGACACGATCGTGGTCCAGGATGGCATCGTCCTGGGGAAACCGCGGGACGACGCCGACGCGGCCGGCATGTTGCGGCAGCTCTCCGGGCATGCCCACGAGGTATGGACGGGGGTGGCCATTCTACGCACGGCGGACGGACGCGTGTTCCTGGGCGCCGAACGCACACGGGTTTGGTTCGACGAGCTGACCGAAGCCACGGTCGAAATTCTCGTTCGCTCGGGAGAGTGCCATGACAAGGCGGGGGCCTATGGCATTCAAGGTCTGGCGGGACTCTTCGTGTCCCGTATCGACGGCGATTACTACAATGTGATGGGACTTCCTCTGGCGCGACTCAGGCGCTTGTGCATGGAGGCATCGTGACTCGACCCCCCGGTGTGCTGGAAGCGATTTACCGTAAGCGCGCGCATGGCGGCCCCATGGATCGGCTAAGCGAAGGCAGCTTGGTAGCCGGAAAGGGACTGGAGGGCAACGCCGATCTGGGCGGGCGGCGGCAGGTCACCCTGATCGAGGCGGAAGTGTGGGAGGCGCTCGCGCGCGAGTTCGGACATCCCATCGATCCGTCGGCGCGCCGGGCGAATCTGCTCGTGCGAGGGGTCTCGCTCAAAGAAACGCAGGGGCGTGTGCTGGCCATCGGTCCTTGCTCGGTGCGTATTCTGGGTGAGACGCGGCCGTGCGAGCTCATGGATCAGGCCGAGCCCGGACTTCGAAACGCCCTGTCGCCGGACTGGAGGGCGGGTGCATTCGGCGAAGTGTTGGAAGGCGGGACCATCGCTCTCGGCGATGCCGTACTCTGGCGGGACGACACGTGATGTCATTGCCCTTCGATACCGTGCGCTGGGATAACGGCGCGATTCGTATCATCGATCAAACGCGTCTTCCCGCGTCCCTGGAGTACCTCCGTTTGACGAACGTGGAGGATCTCGCCAAGGCGATCGAAACGCTGGCGGTACGCGGCGCGCCGGCGATCGGCATTGCCGCAGCCTACGGTATGGCGCTCGCCGCCTATCACGCATCGCCCTCCCACCGAAACGAAGCCGCGCGAATGGCCCGGGAGCGGTTGGCCCGCACGCGTCCCACCGCGGTCAACTTGTTCGCGGCGCTGGATCGCCAAGCCGGGGTGTGCGACACGGTAGGGGAGGACCGTCTGCCCGAGGCGTTGCTCCGCGAAGCGGACCGGATGCTGGAGGAAGACTTGGAAACGGGCCGTCGCATTGGCGCCGCCGGTCAATCCGTGCTGCCGGATCGCCGGCCGGTACGCGTGCTCACGCATTGCAATGCCGGAGGATTGGCTACCGGCGGATGGGGAACGGCGCTGGCCCCGATCTATGCCGCGCATGCGCGCGGGATCGAGCTCGACGTGTGGGCGGATGAAACGCGGCCGCTCTGGCAAGGCCGCCGCCTCACTGCGTGGGAGCTGGCGCATGCCGGAATTCCCGTGCGGCTCCTGGTCGATGGCGCGGCAGCTTCAGCGTTGACGCGGCGCACCGTCGATCTCGTGATCGTGGGCGCGGATCGCATTGCCGCCAACGGGGACACCGCGAACAAGATCGGAACCTTGGGGGTGGCGCTCGCCGCACACGCTGCCGGTGTTCCTTTTTACGTTGCTGCTCCGGCTACGACGTTCGATTTCGAAACTGCGGATGGGAGCGGCATTCCGGTGGAAGAGCGTTCCGAAACCGAAGTCTTGGGAGACGCCCCGGCTGGCGTGCGGGGTTGGAATCCCGCCTTCGACGTTACGCCCCACCGCCTCATCACGGGCTGGATCACCGAAGCGGGCGTGCTCAGGCCTCCGTTTGATGCTTTACGAGGCAGCGAATCGAAGGCGTCTTGATCCAGGTTCACCAGTACGAGTCATCAAATGACTCCTCAAATGTTGACTTTGATTTCGGGTCTGACGAAATCTTCATTTGACGTCGGAGTTTTCTGGGTTTAGAACCGCAAATAGACACGTTTCGTATTCGTGGCACCGAGTCCTGGGGTCCGAGGGAAGCAGATTAATGGGTATTCCAGCTTCCCGGCCCAAGGATCCCATCACAGGCGCCTCGGGATCGTTCTGATCCGCCGCGCTCCCCAGCGGCCGCGGAGGTTCGCCATGAGTCGTTTTCACACGACCTTTGCTCTGGTCAACGTCTCTTTCTTTGCCCTCGCTGTCGTACGACCGTCGCAGGCGGCATGGCCCAACCAGCCTGCGGTCAATCTCCCGCTCTGTCGCGCCGCGGACGAGCAGTTCGATCCCAAAATCATTTCAGACGGGGCCGGGGGCGCGATCGTTACCTGGTACGACCAACGAAACCTCAGCAGTTCAGGTGTAGATATTTACGCCCAGCACGTGCTGGCCTCGGGGGCGGTGGATCCCGCGTGGCCAACCGATGGCCGCGCGCTATGCACGGCCACGAACGACCAGTGGTACAACGCAATCGTCTCGGATGGTGCGGGGGGCGCGATCGTCGCCTGGCACGACTACCGCAGCGGCAATAGCTTCGACATTTACGCCCAGCACGTGCTGGCTACCGGAGTGGTTGATCCCGCCTGGCCGGCCGATGGCCGCGCGCTGTGTACAGCCACGGAAGCGGCTTATCCCACGATCGTCTCGGACGGCGCAGGGGGGGCGATCGTCGCCTGGACGGATAATCGCAACTTTGGTAACACAGATATCTACGCCCAGCACGTGCTGGGCATCGGAGCGATTGATCCCGTCTGGCCTGTCAACGGCCGCGGCTTGTGCACCGCCCCTTACCATCAGTTCAGTCCCATGATTGCCTCGGACGGCGCGGGGGGCGCGATCGTCGCCTGGCAGGACTGGCGCAATGGCGGCCTCACATCTGTTGCAGATATTTACGCCCAGCACGTGCTTGCCTCGGGGGCGGTGGATCCCGTGTGGCCAACCGATGGCCGCGGCTTGTGCAACGCCACCAACCAACAGGTCAGCCCCATGATTGTCCCGGACGGCACGGGGGGGGCAATCGTCACCTGGGAGGACTCGCGCAATGGGGGTATCGCAGACATCTACGCCCAGCACGTGCTGGGCTCGGGTGCGGTGGATCCGGCGTGGCCGGGCGACGGTCGCGGGCTGTGTACTGCCACGAACGACCAGCGCTCCCCCACAATTGTCTCGGATGGTGCGGGTGGTGCCATCGTCACCTGGGCTGACTTCCGCAGCGGCACTAACTACGACATCTATGTCCAGCACGTGCTGGCCTCGGGGGCGGTGGATCCCGCCTGGCCGGCCGACGGTCGCGGCCTGTGCAACGCCACCAACCAACAGGTCAGCCCCCTGATCGTCTCGGACAGTGCGGGCGGGGCGATCGTCAGCTGGGAGGACGGCCGTAGCGGTGGGATAGACATGTACGCCCAGCACGTGCTGGCTTCTGGGGTGGTAGATCCCGCCTGGCCGACTGATGGCCGCGCGCTATGCACCGCGCTTAGCTGCCAGTTTCCCGCGATCGTTTCGGACGGCTGGGGGGGCGTGATCGTCACCTGGTACGACTACCGCGGCCCCAGCGCCGACATCTATGCACAGCGGGTAGCCCGCTTCGGGTATCTCGGTACGCCCGAGGCCGAGATTGTGAGCGTGCGCGATGTGCCCAATGACCAAGGCGGGAAGGTGAAGCTCTCGTGGAACGCAAGCTACCTCGACATCGCGAGCGATCCCAATCTCTCGGCCTACGACGTGTTGCGCTCGGTGCCGCCGAACCTCGCCGCGAAGCGACTGAGGTTGGGGGCGTGTGCGA
>Ga0075418_10000130_pt1 | contig 67121 bp, 60 predicted proteins | sample SoiMetdeltSBSDD2_FD_81776 | JGI IMG/M metagenome (GOLD analysis project Ga0075418, IMG submission 81776) | Bulk soil microbial communities from a Populus tree surrounding site in Tennessee, USA - Soil MetaG P. deltoides SBSDD2 | ecosystem: Environmental > Terrestrial > Soil > Tree plantation...
CATGTGCGCCGCCGCCGCGCTCAACTGCACCCGGGTGGGGGCCGACCCGCCCACGCGCGCCGAGGTCGAGACGTTTATCCGCCGGACGAGTGCCCGGGGAACAGGTGCGCCGACGGATCGATGACGATCGCCGCGTTGTTGACCGCCGTGGCCCCCTCGCCGAAGCCGGTCGCGATCAACCGGACTTTTCCGGGGTACTCCACGATGTCGCCGGCGGCGAAAATCCTGGGTTGGTTGGTGGCCATCGTCGAGTCCACGACGATGTGCCGCTTGTCGAGGTTCAGCCCCCACTCGGCCAGCGGCCCGAGGTCGGCGGTGAACCCCAGCGCGGCCACGATGACGTTGGCCGGGACCACCTCGGTGCCGTTGATTTCGCACGAGGTCACCTGATCGTCGCCGACGAGCTTGGTGACTTGAGAGTTGACCAGGATCCTGACCGGCAGCGCCTTGACCTTGTCGACCGTGGCCTGGTGGGCACGGAACTTGTCACGCCGGTGCACCAGGGTCACGCTGGCGGCGATGTCGGCCAGGGCCAGCGCCCAGTCGAAGGCCGAGTCGCCGCCGCCGACGATGACCACATGCTTGCCGGCGAGACCGGCCGGGTTGGGCACGAAGAAGATGATGCCCTCGCCGGTGAAATTGGCCGCGGCGGGAAGCGGCCGCGGGGTGAACGAACCGAGCCCGCCGGTGATGATGATCGCCCCGCAGCGCAGCTCCGAGCCGTCGGCTAGGCCCAGCACCGGCAGGCCGTCCACATAGGACAGTGTCTTGGCCTGGACACCGAGGCGGTATTCCGGACTGTACTGGTCGGCCTGAGCCAGCAGGTTGGTGACCAGATCCCGCCCCAGCACCTGCGGGAACCCACCAACATCAAAGATCTGCTTCTCCGGGTACATCGCTGTGACCTGGCCACCGGCTTCGGGGAGAGTATCGATCACCACCGTCGACAAGCCCCTGAATCCGGCATAATAGGCGGCGAACAGGCCGGTCGGCCCCGCCCCGATGATCGCGATATCGACGTCGCTCATGGCCAAAAACTAATCGGGTTACCCCATCTCCTCAATCGCGGATTGCTCGATCACCGCCCGGATGTCCTCGCGCAAAATGTTGGAGCGCCGCATACGAAGATCCTACCGGGCGTTTTGTCTAATCCGCCGCTACCGCGCCGCGTCTTTGAGCCGCACTTTCGCCCTTCCTCGCGACCGGCACGTGATTGGCGGCCTTGGCGAGGCCGAAGCGGGGCATGTTGCCATAGATGGACTCGTAGCGTCCGGCCCCGACCTGGTAAGTCTCGTGCCAGATGCCGACGTCTCCGTTGGTACCCACAAGGCGGTTAAAGGTTTTCCAGGCCGGATGGTGCGGCAGCGCCGCCTCCCGCGCGAAGGCCTCGAGGTGCTCGGCGCTGCGCCAGTACTGCAGAACGACCGGCCCGCCCGCGCTGAAAAGCATGACGTGGCCCAGGAATCCGAGCTCGGGTCGCTGGTAGAGCACCTTGAGCATGCGTGGCATGGCGGCGGACATCCACAGCCACTTGTGCAGCTTCCACGGCTTGTTGACGCGCATGCCGATAAGGAACACCACGAAGTCGCCCTCGATGTCGGCGGTCATCCTGCCCTTGATCACCTTTGCCATGACTCTCTCCTTTTGGATAGCGGATAGTATCGCTATCCAAAAAGAATAACGCAAAGGGGCTCCGAATGGAACCCCTTTGATGCGTTAGTACCAGCCGACGTCCAAGAAGTGCTGCCACGCACCGCATGGCGTGCTGTATCGGCTCTTGATGTAGTTAAGGCCCCACTTGATCTGCGTCGCGGGGTTGGTCTCCCAGTCGCTGCCGTAGGCGGACATCTTGCTGCCCGGCAAGGCCTGCGGGATGCCGTAGGCCCCACTGGGGCTGGAAGACGTTACGGTCCAACCACTTTCCTTGGTCCACAGCTTCTCGAGGCAGGGGAACTCGGCTATGGGGTGGCCGGCTTCGAGCATCAGCGCGCACCCGATGGCACGGTTTCCGCTGTACTCCTTGCAGCTGGCCGGGATCGGCCCGGTGTAGGGCTTGGATGGTGTGCGGTTCTTGCGGGCGGCCTCCTCGGCGGCACGCTTGCGTGCCGCCGCGGCCTCCGCCTCCGCCTTCAACCGGGCCCGCTCCAGGGCGGCGTCCCGAACAGCCTGGCGGCGCTGGGCGCGGATCATCTCCTGCTCGATCCGCTCCCCCTCCTCGTAAGCCGCGGCGTTGGCCGCGGCTTCCTTCGCTTGATCGCTGTCCTGGTCATCAAGGAAGAGCCCTCCGGTCAGTCCGGCGGCGAGAGTCAGCAGGGCCGCTACGCGGATGCCGATCAGTCGCCAGCTTCGGGCCGACGAAGGGCTCCGTCGATGTCGGGGCACGATGGGCGTACACCTTTCGGTCGGGGGCAGCCGTAGTCGATGAGGGTCGGCTATGGCACAACAAGACCTCACCCTTGCCCAATGTGCTGGGGCTCCGGATCACCAACCCGAGCGATTGTGACCCAGGTCACACCACAAATCACCGCTTTATCGCGTGAATCAACCTGGTTTTCAGCCCTCCAAGAGCTCGGTCACGACTTCGGCGATGGCGGAGCGCTCGGACCGTATCAGCGTCACGTGGGCGAAAAGTGGGTGGCCCTTTAGCATGTCTATAACGGCGCTTATCCCGTCATATCGGCCCACGCGGAGGTTATCCCGTTGGGCGACATCGTGGGTGAGCACCACCCGTGACCCCGCACCGATTCGCGACAGGACGGTCAGAAGCACGCCCCGCTCAAGGGATTGCGCCTCATCCACAATGACGAATGCGTCGTGCAGGCTGCGACCCCGGATGTGCGTCAGCGGAAGCACTTCGAGCATGCCCCGGGTCAGAACCTCCTCGCGCACGTTGTCGTGCACCACCGCGCCGAGGGTGTCGAAGACCGCCTGGGCCCAGGGCGACATCTTCTCCGACTCGGTGCCCGGCAGGTAACCAAGCTCCTGACCGCCCACGGCGTAAAGCGGCCGGAAGACTATGACCTTCTTGTGCCTGCCGCGCTCCATCACCTGCTCCAGCCCGGCGCACAGCGCCAGGGCCGACTTGCCGGTGCCGGCGCGGCCGCCCAGCGACACGATGCCCACCGAGTCGTCGAGCAGCAGGTCGAGCGCGATCCTCTGCTCCGCGCTGCGCCCGCGCAGGCCGAAGGCTTCGCGGTCGCCGCGGACCAGGGTCACCGCCTTGTCCGGCGTGATCCGCCCCAAGGCCGAACCCCGGCCGGCGTGCAGGATCAGCCCGGTGTGCACGGGCAGATCCTTTGGGCTGCCTATGGTTTCACCGGCGTAGAGCGAGGCCATCTCGGCATCGCTGATGTCCAGCTCGGCCAGGCCCGACCAGGTCGGGTCCACCGCCTGCCCGTGCCGGAACTCGTCGGCGGCCAGGCCCACCGCCGCCGCCTTGACCCGCAAGGGCATGTCCTTGCTGACGAGCGTGACGTCCAAACCCTGCTTCGCCAGACCCAGCGCCACCGAAAGGATGCGCGCGTCGTTGGTGTCACCGCGGAACCCCGGCGGCAGCAGCTGCGATTCGGTGTGGTTGAGCTCCACCCGCACAGTGCCGCCCGAGTCGTTGATCGGGACGGGCACGTCCAGCCGGCCGTAACGGACCCGCAGATCGTCGAGCTGGCGCAGCGACTGCCGGGCGAACCAGCCCAGCTCGGCGTGGTGCCGCTTGCCCTCAAGCTCGGAGATGACCACGAGCGGCAGCACCACGTCGTGCTCGGCGAAGCGACGGAGTGCGACCGGATCGGCCAGGAGAACGGAAGTGTCTAGAACGTATGTTCTTTTCTCGACAGCGACCATGACTAAACCTAGCGTCGCAAGTCAAGAAATACCAGCTCTGAACGTCCTTCGGTATGTCATGGGGGAGACACCCACAATGGCGTGCAGCTGCTGGCGCAACGCCGCGGCGGTGCCGAAACCCGACTCCCGCGCCACCCGGTCGATGGGCAGATCGGTCGCCTCCAGCAGCTGCCGGGCGCGCTCAACCCGTTGGCGCACAAGCCATCTGGCCGGGCTCATCCCCGTCTCCTCCCGGAAGCGCCGGGTGAACGTGCGCACGCTCATCCGGGCATGACTGGCCAATGTGGACAGTGCCAGCGGTTCATGCAAACGCGATTGGGCCCACTGCCTTGTCACCGAGGTCGTCAGGTCACCCACGCCCGGGACCGGGCGCTCGATGAACTGCGCCTGCCCGCCGTCGCGCCAGGCCGCCGCCACGCAACGCCTCGCGGCGCGGTTGGCGACCGCGCTGCCGTGATCCTTGCGCACCACGTGCAGGCACAGGTCGACACCGGCGGTGACCCCGGCGGAGGTCAGGATGTCGCCGTCATCGACGAAAAGCACTTCCGGGTCGAGGTTGACCTTCGGGTAGAGCCGGCGGAACAGATCCGTGTGGCGCCAGTGCGTCGTGGCCGGGCGGCCGTCGAGCAGGCCCGCGGCGGCGAGCACGAATGACCCGGTACAAATGGAAATTAATCTTTTCCTGAAGGAGCACAAGGCCTCCTTGACCGCCGGGTCCAGCTCGCCCGTCTCGAACGGCGGGCCGCCGTGGATCCCCGGCACAATCACGGTGTCCGCGTCGTCAAGCGCCTCGAGGCCGTGATCGGCCAGGATGCGCACGAGGCCGTTCTCGGAGGCCACGCCCTTCGGGGTGGGGGTGCAAACCCTTACATCGTAACGGTTTCCAGTGCTGCCGAAGACTTGCACGGGGGTACCCAGGTCCATCGGCACCACATGGTCAAGCGCCAGGATCACGACTCTATGGGCCATGGCTGTAACGCTGGGCCGCGACCGACTCGCCTCGGTCGCATGCGGGTCCGCGCCTTGGCTCACGGCCGTTTCACCTCCTCTAGCGGCGCCTGGCCTGATTCTTTCACATAGTGGCCATCGGGCCACTGTTCGATCTCGACGGCGCGGGCAACCCTTGTCGGGTGCGCAAAATCCACTACGCCTGGGTCGTCGCGGCCGTGACCTTCGTCGTCATGCTCGGCGCCGCCGGTTTCCGCTCCGCCCCATCGGTGCTGATGGTGCCGTTGCAGGAGTTCTACGGCTGGCCGCGCGGGGCCATCTCGTTCGCGGTGTCGGTGAACCTGTTGCTGTTCGGCCTGATCGCGCCGTTCGCGGCCGCCCTGATCGAGCGGTTCGGCATCCGCCGTGTCGTGGGCACCGGCCTCATCCTCATCACCCTCGGCAGCGCCTTGCCGGTCTTCATGACAGCCTCGTGGCAGCTTGTTTTTTATTGGGGGGTACTGGTTGGGGCCGGCAGCGGCTCAATGGCGCTGGTCTTCGGGGCGACCGTCGTCAACCGCTGGTTCGTCAAGCGCCGAGGGTTGGTGACGGGAGTCCTCACCGCCGCCGGCGCCACCGGTCAGCTGATCTTTCTGCCCCTGCTCGCCTCCCTCGCCGACAGGCACGGCTGGCGGACGGTCTCGCTCGTCGTGGCTGGCAGCACCCTCGCCGTCCTGCCGCTGATGCTTGCCTTCCTGAAGGAGCGACCCGCCGGCGACGCCTATGGCGGACCCGCGGTGGATCTGGGCAAGCCCGACAGTGCCTTGGGCGCCTTGCGCTCCGCCGCCTCGACGCGTGCCTTCTGGCTCCTGGTCGGCGGGTTCGCCATCTGCGGGGCGACGACCAACGGTCTGATCGGCACGCACTTCCTGCCCGCCGCCCACGACCACGGCATGGCCCCAACCACGGCCGCCGGCCTGCTCGCCCTGATCGGCGTCTTCGACGTCGCCGGCACGATCGGGTCCGGGTGGCTGACGGATCGCGTGGACTCGCGCCTGCTCCTTGGCGTCTACTACGGCCTACGGGGCCTGTCGCTGCTTACTCTCCCCCTGCTGCTGTCGGCCACGGTGCGCCCCTCCCTCCTCATATTCGTCATCGTCTACGGCCTTGACTGGATCGCCACCGTGCCGCCGACCGTCGCGCTCTGCCGGGAGCTCTTCGGCGCCTCCGGCACCATCGTGTTCGGCTGGGTCTTCGCCTCCCACCAGGTCGGGGCCGCCCTGGCCGCCACCGCCGCGGGGATCACCCGCGACGCCATCGGCGACTACGGTGCCACCTGGGTGATCACCGGCTGCCTCGCCATCGCCGCCGCGGCCCTGTCAGTCGCGATCCGCACTTCCCCCAAGCTCGCCACCGTCTGAATTTCCGTCAGAATGGGGACGTGCAAATCTCGGCGAGGGGTGATTACGCGGTTCGGGCCACGCTCGAGCTCGCCGTCTCCTACCCCTCGACCCTCTCCGCGCAGGCCCTCGCCGACGCGCAGGGCCTGCCACGCAAGTTCCTCGAGGCTGTCCTGGCCGACCTGCGCCGCTCCGGGGTGGTCCACGCCGTCCGGGGCGCCGAGGGTGGTTATGTGCTCAGCCGACCACCCAAGGAGGTCACCATCGGCCAGGTGCTACGCGCGGTCGATGGCCCCCTGGCCGGGGTCCGAGGTCACCGCCCCGAGCAGACCAGCTACACGGGGACGGCCGTGCACCTGCCCACACTGTGGGTGGCGGTGCGGGCCGCGGTCCGCAGTGTGGTCGACGAGGTATCGCTGGCCGATCTCGCCTCCGGCGACCTCCCGAGCCGGATCCATGAGCTGACAGAAGGCCCCGACGCCTGGCAACCGCGCTAGGCTGCCCGTGATGACAAAGCTCCGGAACAAAGTTCGCGACGTGCTCTACGCCCTCTACAGCCGGCGCCTGACGACCTACCTCGAGGGCAAGGTCCGCCCGCGGCACGTAGGTGTGATCGTCGACGGCAACCGCCGCTGGGCGCGCGAGATGGGTTATGTCGACCCCAACGACGGTCACCGCGTGGGCGCCGAGCGCATCAAAGAGCTGCTTCGCTGGTGCGACGAGGCTCACATCGAGCTGGTCACCCTCTGGCTGCTCTCCACCGACAACCTGTCCCGCCCGCCCGCCGAGCTCGACCCGCTGCTGCAGATCATCGAGGACCTCGCCACCGAGCTGGCCGAGGACGGCAACCCCTGGCAGCTTCGCATCATGGGCGCCCTCGACGTCATCCCCGCCCGTCATGTGACCGCGCTCAAGCTGGCCCAGGAGCGCACCGTGGGCCGGCGCGGTGGAGCCCAGGTCAACCTGGCCATCGGCTACGGAGGCCGCAAGGAGATCGCCGACGCGGTGCGATCGCTGCTGCAGGAGCACGCCAAGGCTGGCAGCACCCTGGAGGAGCTGGCCGAGAGCCTCGACGTCGAGCACATCGCTGGGCATCTGTACACCAAGGATCAGCCGGACCCGGATCTGATCATCCGGACGAGCGGCGAGCAGCGGCTCTCGGGTTTCCTGCTGTGGCAGTCGGCGCACTCCGAGTTCTACTTCTACGACGGCAACTGGCCCGAGTTCCGCCGGGTGGATTTCTTGCGCGCCATGCGCTCCTACGCCAACCGCCAGCGCCGCTTCGGCTCCTAAGTAGACAATGTCTTCAAAATAAGCGACGATACTTCGCGTGATTGCTCATGTCTACATAGATGGGATGAACCTCTTCTATGGTTGCCTGAAAGGCTCCCCCTACAAGTGGCTTGACCCCGTGGCGCTCTCCAAAGCACTGCTTCCAAACGACGAAGTCAAAACAGTACGCTACTTCACCGCTAGGCTAATCAACTCTCCCCAAGATCCAGTTCGACACATCCGCCAGCTTCAGTACCTGCGCGCGCTCGCCATGCTGCCCGAAGTCACGATTCACCTTGGGCACTACCGACGAGACCGGGTAAGGATGCCGGTCGCCAGCCCACCGCCCAACACCATCGAGGTCATCAAGACCGAGGAGAAAGGCACGGACGTCAGCCTCGGTGCTCACGTGATGCGTGACGCTTATCTACAGCATTGCGAGATGCAGCTCGTCATCACCAACGACTGCGACCTTGAGGAGCCGATCCGCCTGGTGCGAAAAGACGTCCGCATGATGGTCGGGATCGTCAATCCGCACGCGGGATCGCGGAGGACCCCGCGTCTGGCGGGAGACTTCTATCGATCCATCCGGCCAAGCGCATTGGCAGCCAGCCAATTGCCGGCCGCACTCAAGGACGCGGCCGGACCGATCACCAAACCCTTACAGTGGTAAACAAACGGCCCGCCTTGCGGCGGGCCGTGAACCCCAGCGATCGAAATCCGTGGGGCCGATTACAAATATGGTGCCACACGAATCGTGTGGGCGTCAAGACTTAGTTATTCATGCACTCCGAGGCGGGCCTTGAGGGCGTCGAGTTCCGCCCAGAGCACGCCGGGCAGGCGCTCGCCGACCTTGTCGAACCACTCCGCGATCTGGGAAATCTCGGCGCGCCACTCGTTCTCGTCCACGACCAGCGCCGCCTCGATGTCCTCCACCGGAATGTCCAAACCGGACACGTCCAGATCCGCGGCGGTGGGGACAAAACCGACCGGGGTCTCCACGGCGTGGCCCGTCCCCTCGAGGCGCTCCACGATCCACTTGAGTACCCGCGAGTTGTCCCCGAACCCCGGCCACAGGAAGCGGCCGTCGTCACCCCGGCGGAACCAGTTGACGTAGAAAATCTTGGGCAGCCCGGCCTCGTTTCCATTGGCGCCCTTGCCCATCGAGATCCAGTGGCGGAAGTAGTCGCCGGCGTTGTAACCGATGAACGGCAGCATCGCCATCGGGTCGCGACGGACCACGCCCACTTGGCCCATGGCCGCGGCGGTGGTCTCCGAGGACAGGGTCGCGCCCTGGAACACGCCATGCACCCAGTCGCGCGCCTGGCTCACCAGCGGGATGGTCGTCTTGCGCCGCCCGCCGAACAGGATCGCCGAGATCGGCACGCCGCGCGGGTCATCGTACTCCGGCGCGAGAATCGGGCACTGCGTGATCGGGGTGCAGAAGCGCGAGTTCGGGTGCGACGAAAGCTCTTCCGACGACGGTGTCCAATCACGACCCTTCCAGTCGGTCAGGTGCGCGGGGGGATGGCCCATGCCCTCCCACCAGATGTCCCCGTCGTCGGTCAGCGCGACGTTGGTGAACAACGAGTTTCCGGCGGCAAGCGTTCGCATCGCGTTGGGGTTGGTCTTCCAATCGGTCCCGGGCGCCACGCCGAACAGGCCGAACTCCGGGTTGACCGCATAGAGCCGGCCGTCGTCGCCGAAGTGCATCCAGGCGATGTCGTCGCCGAGGGTCTCCACCTTCCACCCGGGGATGGTGGGCTCGAGCATCGCCAGGTTGGTCTTGCCACACGCCGAGGGGAACGCCCCGGCGATGTAGTGCACCTTGCCCTCCGGCGAGGTCAGCTTGAGGATCAGCATGTGCTCGGCGAGCCAGCCCTCGTCGCGGCCGATGACGCTGGCGATCCGCAGCGAGTAGCACTTCTTGCCCAGCAAGGAGTTTCCGCCGTACCCGCTGCCGAAGGACCAGATCTCACGGGTCTCCGGGAAGTGGGAGATGTACTTGGTCTGGTTGCACGGCCACGCCACGTTCTTGTCGCCCGGCTCCAGCGGTGCCCCGACCGAGTGCAGGGCCGGGACGAACGCGGCGTCCGTGCCCATCTTCTCCAGCACCGAGGTACCCATCCGGGTCATGATCCGCATGCTGGCCACGACATACTCGCTGTCTGTGATCTCCACGCCGAACATGGGGTCGGGCGCCTCGAGCGGACCCATGCAGAACGGGATGACATAGAGCGTCCGGCCGCGCATGCAGCCCCGGTACAGCTCTGTCATGATCTTCCTCATCTCGGCCGGCGCCATCCAGTTGTTGGTGGCGCCCGCGTCGGCCTCGTCCACGGAGCAGATGAAGGTGCGCTCCTCGACGCGCGCGACATCCGACGGGTCGGTCCGCGCATGGAAGGAGTTGGGCTTCTTTACCGGGTCGAGCCGCACCAGCGCACCGGACTCCTCAAGCTCCCCCGTCAGCCGCTCCCACTCTCGCTGGGAGCCGTCACACCAGACGATCCGGTCGGGCGTGGTGAGTCCGGCGACCTCTCGCACCCAGGCAAGCAGCTTGGTGTGGCGGGTCGGGGCTTGGTCGAGGCCTGTCTTGGTTGCCGGCGCGGTCATAGATTCGTCTCCTCAGTGGTCGGCGCTGACCCGTCCGACGGGCGTTTAACGTCGGTTCAGCTCAGCGTAAGGCCCCAGCGAAGGCTCGAGTCCACGTGGGTTTGTGAAAAAGTGCACAAGCTTGGCAGTCACGATTTCTCCTGCTCATTTCGTGCGTTTACCGCTCACGAACCTCCACTAAACCCCTCCCAATCCGAGCCCTTGTCTAAAACGGATATATCGCTTAGCTTACTCTGAGCCGGTTATGTCGCAATTCCCTAGGGCCGACTGCTCGGACGACGAGCTGGCCGAGCGACTCAGGCACCTTCGGCAAGCTCTAAGGGCGGCACGTCGGCGCGGCTCGCAGGCTGGCCCGGATCCTGGCCGCGATGCGGGCGGGACACCGACGACCCGGTGGTCAAGCAGCTCGAAACATCCTATGCGGCAAAGGCTTTCGCCCGGTCGCCGGAGCCCTGGCGGCCGGCAAGTGCGCGCAACTGTCCCACCGATCACTCCAAAGTGGAGGATCATCTCCGGAGTGCCGCGGATGCCGGTCGCTGCGAGGCGTCCTCGCACGCTTCTTCTTGGCTCGGCCCCCGCCCGCCTCACCTCCCGGCCGCAAACCGGCATCGCGATCTGGCTCGTCGCGATTCCCGCCGCCCTCGCGCCGCTTTGGCCCCACACCCTGGAGCCGCCGCGCTCGCCGCCGGGGCTGGATCGAGCGCTTCGGCCCGGGCAACCCTGGCAACGTCGCCGCCCGCGGGAGGCTGGTCGCCGCCGCCACTACCGGTGTGGCGGTCTTCGCCGCGTTCCTCATCAGCGGCGGGAAACCCGCGGCACCGACAGCCCGCGATCGCCACCAGAGCTGGCCGTCTATGTCGGACGGCAGCGGCCGGCCGAGGCGCAGGAGATGTCGGTGGGCGGGGGTCGACCTCGCGCTCGTGGTCTGTTCGAGCACAGGGAGTCACGGCAAGCGGCGGGCTGGCAACGCTGCGTTCAGGCCGCGATCCGATCAACGCAGGCCTCTCTCATCGTGTCGGCGGATGCTGACGGCCGGGCTGGCAGAAAGCCAACAACCCCGCGAATGTCCGGCGGCAACCCGGGTAGTCTGGCCGGGTGGGCGAGACCAACATCGTGCGGCGAATATACATTCGCTTTCAGGGCATCCTGCATGAACTGGGGAAATTCGGGGTTGTAGGCGCTGTCGCCTACTTGGTGGACACGGCTGTCTACACCCTGTTGCTGTTCCTCGGCATGGAGACCCTGTTCGCCAAGTCCATCGCCACGATCTTCTCCACCACGACCGCCTTTATCGGCAACAGGTTCTGGACCTGGCGACACCGGCCCCGCTCCAGCCTGACCAAGGAATACCTGCTCTATTTCGGTTTCAACGCCGCCGGCCTGGGCATTCAGCTGGCGACCTTGGGCATCACCCACTACGGGCTGGGCAGTTTGTGGCCCATCCTCACCACGCCGCTCGCCGACCTGGTCTTCGCTCAGATCATCGGCAACGGCATCGCCACCGTCTTCAGGTTCTGGGCATACCGGCGTTTCGTCTTCGTTACTCGCCTTCCGGCGCACGCGGACATCACTCGGTAGGGCGAAGCTGTGAGGAACCCGCGAGGTTGCACCCAATTAGTTTCGTGCACGACCCCATCGGGGTCCGATTCGCGTAAGGTAGCCAAGTGCGTCTAGACCGATTGCTCCCCCAACGCCTGCGGACGCTCGCGCCCGAGATGGTGAAATTCGGCATCATCGGCGGGCTCAACGTCGTCGTCAACTGGGTCGCCTTCAACCTGCTGCTGCTGTTGCCGGTATTCGCCGACGGGCAGCTCAAGGCCAAGGTGATCGCGACGGCCATAGCGATCATCTCGTCGTACTTCATGAACCGGCACTGGACCTACAAGGACCGGGACAAGTCTGACGCGCACCGCGAGTTCGTGCTGTTCCTCGGGTTCAACCTGGCGGGCATGCTCATCGAGCTGGCCGTGATGGCCATGACTAAGTACGTGTTCGGCCTCACCAGCTGGCTGGCGATCAACGTGGCGTTCGTCGTAGGTCTCGGCCTGGGCACGGTCTTCCGGTTCTTCACCTACCGCACATGGGTCTTCACCCACGCCGAGGACGCGGAGCCCGCGGCGGCCGCCATGGGCTTCGACGACGAGGGCTTCGAGGAGATCACCGCCGAACTGGAGCGCGAGTTCGCCGAGCCGGAATTCACGGAGCCGGAATTCGCCGAGCCCACGTTCGCGGAGGGCGAGCGCGAGGTGGCCAAGCCCAACCCCGCGCCCGCGCGCAGCCGCTAGCGGTTCATCGGTTACTAACTCTTTTCCTCGGCGGTCTTGTCGGCTTGCGAGGGCAGGCGCCGCTCGTCGTCGCCGAACGAGTGAACGTCGCGGTCACGCTCGACCAGCTCGTAGAGCTTGGTCTGCACCATGCCCACCTTCGGGATGTCCTCGAGCACGCTCTGGCCGCGCTCGCCGGCTGACTCGATCGTCAGCGTGCCGCAGCCCAGCAGGCGCTCGAGGAAGGTCTGGTTCATCGAGTGATCGTTGACGCGCATCAGCGGGATGTCACGGCGGTCGCGGGAGAACACGCCGAACTGGAAGATGATCCGTTCGTTGGTGAACACATAGTGGGTCGTGCGCCAGATGAGCCACGGCCAGAACGACAGCCACAGGAACAACACCAGCGCCACCGCCCCGGTCGCGTACAGGCCGAATCCCGTCCAGCCCAGAAGCAGCCCGGCCACGACCGCCCCCACCGCGACGATGAGGACGAGCGTCGGGACGATCATAACTTTCCAATGTGGACGCAGATGAAGGATGATCTTCTCATCCGCCGTCATCACGTCTTCGGGGAACGCCATACTTCCCCAACCTCCTCATCGCGGGTTACGCCTAATCGCGGCCTAATCGCGGTCAGGTTAGTAGGTCAACGCACGTGCGTCACGTCCCCGGCCGCGATCGGACACAGCCGGCCGTCCTCGGTCTGGACGATAAGGCGACCGTCGCGGTCCACAGTGGTCGCCTCGCCGGTCAGCTCGGTGTCGCCGGGCAGGATCACCCGCACCCGCCGCCCGATCGTGTCGCACCTGGTCAGATAGTCGTCGTGCAGGCCTGCCCAGTCGTGATAGCGGGCGCGGAGGTGGTTCAGCACCTCTGCGGCCAGGGCGGTGCGGTCCTCGGTCAGGCCCTCCAGACGCAAGGAGGTGGCGTTGACCCCGGGTGGGAGCTCGTCCTGCGTCTGGGAGACGTTGAGGCCGACGCCGACGACGACCGCGGCCTGGGTGACCGCCTCGGCGAGGATGCCGGCCGCCTTGCGGCCGTTGAGGAGAAGGTCGTTGGGCCATTTCAGGCGCGAGCCAGGGACGGTGTCAGCCAGGGCCACAGCGGTCAGCAGCGGCAGCCATCCCCACCGGGAGACATCGGCCTTCGGTCGCAGCAGGACGCTCATCCACAGTCCGGCCCTGGGCGTGGAGACCCAAGTCCGGCCCAGCCGCCCCTTTCCGGCTGTCTGATGCTCGGCGATGACGACCAGACCCTCCGCCTCGCCGAGGCGGGCGGCCTCGGCCGCGTCGGAGTTGGTGGAGCCGGTCTCGGCCAGCAGCCGCACCCGCCAGGGCGCTATCGCCGCCTCGACCTCATCCGCCATGATCGCCTCACGATCCACCCCGCCAGGTTAGGCGACCCCGCTGGGTGAGGGCTAGTTGCTGAGCCACTCGGGGAGCGGGATCTCGGGGCGGCCCGGTTCGGCCGGGACCCGTCGCCCCACCCGCCGCCTGGACGGCGGGGAGCCGGGGGACGGAGGCTGGGGGCGCGGCCCCAGCTTCGCCCTGCTCACAGGCGATGGTGAGGGCATGCGCCCGGGCGATGGCGGCGGGGGAGGCGGATCGTCGTCATCGTCCGGCGAGTCGTGCCAGGGTCGCACCACGGCGAGCACCGTGATACCGCACACCACCAATATCAATCCCACGACCGTCGCCACACTATGGTTAACGACACATCACGTCCCCGGTGCCGCTGTTCGGCGTGCCCTTAGCATCAGGTGGTGACAACAACGGTTCCGGACATCCACTCGACCGCCGGAAAGGTCGCCGACTTCGAGCGGCGGGTGGACGAGGCGGTGCACGCGGGGTCCGCGAGGGCCATCGAAAAGCAGCACGCGCGGGGCAAGAAGACGGCCCGCGAGCGGATCGAGATGCTGCTCGATGAGGGTTCCTTTGTGGAGCTGGATGAGCTGGCCAAACACCGGTCCACGAACTTCGGGCAGGAGAAGACCCGCCCCTATGGCGACGGCGTGGTGACGGGCTACGGGACCGTCGACGGGCGGCAGGTGTGCGTGTTCGCTCAGGACTTCACCATCTTCGGCGGCTCGCTGGGCGAGGTGTTCGGCGAGAAGATTGTCAAGGTGATGGAGCTGGCGATGAAGACCGGCTGCCCGATCATCGGCATCAACGACTCGGGCGGGGCCCGCATCCAGGAGGGCGTGGTTTCGCTGGGGCTCTATGGCGAGATCTTCTTCCGGAATGTCCGGGCTTCCGGGGTGATCCCGCAGATCTCCCTGGTGATGGGGCCGTGCGCGGGTGGCGCGGTCTACTCCCCCGCGATCACGGATTTCACCATCATGGTCGACCAGACCTCGCACATGTTCATCACCGGGCCGGAGGTCATCAAGACGGTGACCGGGGAGGATGTGGGCTTCGAGGAGCTGGGCGGGGCCCGCACGCACAACACCAAGTCGGGCAATGCGCACTATCTGGCGTCGGACGAACAGGACGCTATCGACTATGTGAAAGCGCTTCTCGGGTACCTGCCGAGCAACAACCTGGACCCGGCACCCACCTGGCAGCTGACCGCGGACCTCGCGCCCGGCGAAGCCGATGTTGCCCTTGATCTTTTGATCCCCGACTCGGCGAACCAGCCCTACGACATGCACATCGTCGTGGAGGCCGTGCTTGATGACGGTGATTTCCTTGAGGTGCAAGCGCTTTACGCACAGAACATCATCGTCGGGTTTGGACGGATCGAGGGGCGGCCGGTCGGGGTCGTCGCCAACCAGCCCATGCACTTCGCCGGATGCCTCGACATCGCGGCGTCGGAGAAGGCGGCGCGGTTCGTGCGGACGTGCGACGCCTTCAACATACCGATAGTGACTTTTGTTGATGTTCCAGGCTTTTTACCGGGTACCGGTCAGGAGTGGGAGGGGATCATCAGGCGCGGGGCCAAGCTGCTCTACGCCTACGGCGAAGCCACGGTGCCGAAGCTGACCGTGATCACCCGTAAGGCATACGGCGGTGCCTATGACGTCATGGGCTCCAAGCATCTGGGGGCCGACCTGAACCTCGCCTGGCCGACCGCGCAGATCGCGGTGATGGGCGCGCAGGGCGCGGTGAACATCCTCTACCGGTCGGAGCTCGCCACCGACCCGGGCAAGCGCACCGAACTCATCGAAGAGTATGAGGACATGCTGTGCAACCCGTATGTGGCGGCGGAGCGCGGCTACGTCGACGTCATCATCCGACCGTCGACCACCAGGGCGCATCTGGTGCGGGGCCTGCGGGCGCTGGCGACCAAGCGGGAGACGTTGCCGCCAAAGAAACATGGAAATATTCCCCTGTAATACTCCCATGAGTGAATCGGCGGTCGATGGTAGGGAACCGTTATCCGGGCGTGCCAGGATGACGTCATGGCCGCACAGCGCCGGCACACGGTGCTCGTCGACGTGGGTTACCTCTACGCCGCTTCGGCGGAGCTGTTGCTTGGGACGCCCAACCGTTCCGAGTGCCGGGTGGATGCCGAGGGCATCATCCACGCCTTGATGCGGCTGGCCGCCGCGCGGCTCGGCGACGACCTGCTGCGCCTGTACTGGTTCGACGCCGCCCGCGACCGCGTGCCCACCATCGACCAGCGCGTGATCGCCCAGATGGCGCAGGTCAAGCTGCGCCTGGGCAACCTGAACCTGCGCGGGCAGCAAAAGGGCGTCGACGCGCAGATCCGCAGCGACCTGGAGCGGCTGGCGCGCCACCGCGCGGTCACCGACGCCGTCCTGCTCGCCGGGGACGAGGACATGGTCTCGGCGATCGAGGACGCGCAGAGCTACGGCGTCCGCATCCACCTGTGGGGCGTGGAACCTCCCTACGGCACCAACCAATCCGAGCGCCTGGTGTGGGAGAGCGACACCGTGCACATGCTCGACGCCGATTTCGTGCGGCCCTACTTCACCCCGATCGACACCCGGCCCCGCACCCCGACGCCGATCGAGGTCTTCTCCGGACGGCCGGCGATCGCCCTTCCCGCCTCCATGGCCTTGCCGGCGGCGACCGCCGTCGAGCACCGGCCGGCGCCGCCACGCCAAGCGCGCCAACCGATACCGGAACGCGCCGAGATCGTGGAGGTCGGCGAGTTCGTGGCGCAGAAGTGGATCCTCACCCGCGGCAGGGACAACATCGGCGACCTGCTGCCCGGGCCGCTCCTGCCCACCGTCATCGACAAGGAGCTTCTGGTGGAGGCGGAGAAGGAGCTTGGCATATCGCTGAGGCCGCACGAGAAGGCGAGGCTTTGGGTGCGCGACGGCTTCTGGTCGCGCGTCTATCGCGAGTTTGGACTGGCCCGTCCGGCAGGGGAGCTATCATGATGAATATCCGTGTCGATAAAGGCGATCCGACGCCGGAGGAGCTTGCCGCGCTGGTCGCGGCGCTGCTGTCAACACCTTCGTCCACTTCGGAGTCGCCGCGGATTTCTGCCTGGTGGCGCAGTGGTTTACCGGTGCGCCGATCCGGTTGGGCGCTGTCCGGCCTTCCCAGAATGTCGCAGTGGTGAGGTACGCTCCTAGCGCTGAATGTGAATGAGCATTGGTCTGGAGGGGAGGTACGGGCCGATGGGGCTTCCCGAGGAAGACAAAGGACCGGCTTGGCTGCGTGACTGGGGGAGCAAGACCGGATTCACCGGGACCGACTCGTTTTCCGGCTATGTGGACGGTCAGTCGCTCGCGGTCGACATCGACTCGCTGGTGGCGTTCGCCAACGCGCTGCAGGCCGAGCACGAGCAGGACTTCCGCCCGCATGTGCGCGAGGTCTTCGAAGGCATGGCCGCCGAACCGGCTGGCCCCGATGCGCGCTTCATCGAGCTCAACGAGGTCATGCTGCATCACCGCGACATGCTGGTGCAGACCTCGACCGCGCTGGCCAATCACGACACAGCGATCATGGCCTTCTGCGCCGCCGCACGTGCCATCTCCGAGGAGTACAGGGGCGCCGATGCCATGGCCGCCGCGAAGGTCAGCGACATCGAGCAAACCCTAGTCGTCCCGGTCAACCAGGGAACGACGAGCACCCAGGTGGTGACACCGGAGCAGGCCGCCGCGCAGACGTCGACCGGCCCGGCCGCCACGACCACGACGACCACACCGACCACAACGACGACGGCTTCCACGACCACGGCGGGAACGACGACCACGACAGGGTCGCCCGATAACGGGAGGGAGATCGGCTGATGCTGGATTCAGCTGGCGGCGGGGGTGGCGGGAGCACCTACTTTTACGGCATTAGCCCCGACGTGATGTGGGCCTGGGTAAACCGCGATCTGACCCCGCACTATGAGCAGGCCACGGCCTGGAAGAAGGCGAGCGAGCTGGCCGGGCTCTACTCGTCGCGGCTGCAGACCTTCCGCGACAAGCTCGCCCAGGCGTGGAATCCGGACACCAGCCCCGCCTCCCAGGCATACCTCACCCGGCTCGACGACCTCATCACGGCGGTCAAGGACGTCGACCTGGTCGCCGGCCGGAACTACCAGGCCTCGGTGAACATTCCCAACGCCATCTCCGAAGCCAAGTACAAGCTTGAACCGATCTACAACCGGTTCAAGCAGGCCGAGGTCGACTATGACGTGGAGGACCCGGGAAGCCGCTCGACGGCGGCCGACTCCCCGGCCAACCGTTACAACGACGCTTGGAACGAGGCGGCCGGTGTGATGTATTCGCTGGCCACCGATCTGAGCCAGTCGCAGTATGGGCTCGCCAAACCGGCGCCGTACAAACCACCGGGCACGATCCGACCCATCGATGACGATTACTACATCGGCGGCGAGGTGGGACCACCGGTGATCCCGCCGGTCATGCCGATCGCACCTTCGGCGGTGCCGCCCACGATGCCGACCGGTCCGGTCTCGCCGTTCCCCGGACCGAAGGCACCGGATCTTCAGACGCTCACGCCCAACATCCCGGCACCGGGTGGCCCGCCGTCCGTCGGCACCCCGCCCGGCCCCGTCTCACCGCACGCCCCGACCCCGGGCGGCCCGCTGCCTCCCGGCGGCGTGATCCCCAAGCCGGGACCCGCCGGCGGCGTCCCCGTCCCACCCAGGGGCGCGCCGCCGATGCCGGGTCAGCTCGGTGGCCTGCCGCCCCAGGGTCCCGCCGGACGTCCCGGCACGCCCGGACCCGGCGTCATCGGTGGCGGCCCCGCCAACACCGGCCGGCCGGCCGGTGGCGCCCGGGCAAACCCGGTGGGCGGCATGATCGGCGGCCCCGCCTCGGGACGCGCCGGTGGCATCGGCCCCGTTGGCCCGGGCGGTGCCGGCGCAGCCGGTGGCGTCGCCGGTGGCGGCCGCGGCCCCGCGGGTCGCGGTCCAGGAGTGGGTGGCGCGGGAGCGGCCGGGCGCGGCGGCGGCGTCGGCGCCATGGGCATGGCCGGCGCCCGCGGAAGCGGTCACCCGGACGAGGACGGCGAGCACTTCGACCCGGATACCCAGTGGGATGTCGCGCATGGCGTGGCCCCGGTGCTCGATGCGCCCGAAGAAGACAGCCGCCCCATCGACCCGGGCCCGGCGATCGGCCTGTCCCGATGAGGCGTGTCGTTTCAGCGATGGCGGCGGGTTTGCTCGCCGCCATCGGCTCGTTGGCCATCACCAGCCCCGCGCACGCCGACCGGATCCGCGACCAGCAGTGGCATCTGTCCTTTCTGGACATTGCCAAGGTGCACCAGCTCAGCCAGGGTCAGGGCATCACGGTCGCGGTGATCGACTCTGGTATCTCCGCGGACCACCCCGACCTGACCGGCAACGTGCTGCAGGGTCTCGATGTGATCACGGGCGGTTCCGGCAACGGCTGGGGTGACGTCGACGGGCACGGCACGGGCATGGCCGGCCTCATCGCCGCCCACGGCCACGGTTCGGGCAACGGCGACGGCGCGCTCGGCATGGCGCCCAAGGCAAAGATCCTGCCGATCCGGATTCAAACTACCGAGACTCGCATAGGCGACAGCGTCGCGATGGCCAACGCCGTGGACGCCGCCGTGCAGCGCGGCGCCAAAATCATCTCCATCTCCCAGAAGACCACCGCGGAGAAGGCGTACGAGGCGGTGCAGCGGGCTATCAAGGCCAACGTCATCATCGTGGCCGGCTCAGGCAACCGGCCGAAGGACGAGTTCATCGGTGACCCGGCCGCCTGGCCCGGTGTGGTGGCGGTGGGAGCGGTCGGCAAGGACGGCAACGTCGCCGATGTCTCGGTGCGCGGCACGCAGTTGATGCTGACCGCACCCGGCGTCGACATCGCCAGCAGCAGCAAGGGCACCGGATACCGCGCGGGCACCGGCACCAGCGACTCGACCGCCATCGTCTCCGGGATCGCCGCACTGGTGTGGTCCAAGTACCCCAACCTCACCGCGACCCAGGTGATGGAGCACATCACCGCCACCGCGACCGACAAGGGCGCGGCGGGGCGCGACTCCGAGTATGGCTTCGGCGTCGTAAACCCGGTCAAGGCCCTGTCCACCACGCCCGCAGCGTCCACGAGCGTCGCGCCGTCGGAGATCGGCGGCCGGGTCATTCCGCGGACCAGCCCGCGCAACGAAGCCAGCGACGGGCCGATGAGCAAGGTCGGCATGTATGCGGCGATCGGCGGCGGCATCCTGGTGCTGGTGGCGATCATCATCGGTGTGCTGGTGCTGCGCCGCCGGGCCTGAGGATCGCAGGGGCACTCGGCCGGGGACCTTCGCGATGATCAGGCACGATCGTCGGCTCCAAGGGCGGCGCCGCAGCGCGTTGCGGTGCACGCGCGCCATGAAACACGGCTCCCTTCACCTGATCTCGCACAGCACCGCGCCGGCTTGGACGACCTCCCCCACCCCGGCGGTCAGGCCGGTGATAACCCCGGCCTTGTGCGCGGTCAGCGGCTGTTCCATCTTCATCGCCTCAAGCACGACCACGGTGTCGCCCTCGGCGACGGTGTCGCCCTCAGCGACGGCCAGCTTCGCGATGGTGCCCTGCATCGGGGCGGTCAGCGAGTCGCCGGTGGCGGCGATGGCTTGGCCTTTCTTGGTGGCGCGCTTGGGTTTCGGCGCCTCCTTCGAGGGCGCCGCGAAGGACGAGGCGGGCAGGGAGACCTCGAGGCGCTTGCCACCAACTTCCACCACGATGCGTTGGCGCTCTTCCGTTTCCACGCCGTCCACTGTGGACGGTCCGGCGAAAGGCGGGATGGTGTTGTCGAACTCGGTCTCGATCCATCGCGTGTGGACGGTGAACTCCTCGGCGAAAGCCTTGTCGCGCACAACGGCCCGGTGGAAGGGCAGCGCGGTCGCCATGCCCTCCACGATCATCTCGTCGAGCGCGCGGCGGGCCCGCTCGATCGCCTCGACCCGGGTCTCGCCGGTGACGATCACCTTGGCCAGCAACGAGTCGAAGTTGCCGCTGATGACGCTGCCCTGCTCGATGCCGGTGTCGACGCGGACTCCGGGGCCCTCGGGCAGGCGGAGCTTGGTGACCGCTCCCGGCGCGGGCAGGAAGTTGCGGCCCGGATCCTCACCGTTGATCCGGAACTCGATGGAGTGGCCCCGGGGAACCGGATCGGAGTCGAACCGCAGCTTCTCCCCGGCGGCGATGCGGAACTGCTCGCGTACCAGATCAATCCCCGCGGTCTCCTCGGTCACCGGATGCTCCACCTGGAGACGGGTATTGACCTCCAGGAATGAGACCGTGCCGTCCGCGCCGACGAGATACTCGACCGTGCCGGCGCCGTGGTAGCCCGCCTGCCGGCAGATCGCCTTGGCGGAGGAGTGGATGCCGGCGCGCTGCTCGGCGGACAGGAACGGCGCGGGCGCCTCCTCGACCAGCTTCTGGTGGCGCCGCTGCAGGGAGCAGTCGCGGGTGCCCACGACGATGACGTTGCCGTGCTGGTCGGCCAGCACCTGCGCCTCGACGTGGCGCGGCTTGTCAAGGTAGCGCTCGACGAAGCACTCCCCGCGGCCGAAGGCGGCGACCGCCTCGCGCGTGGCCGACTCGAACATCGCCGGAATCTCCTCGAGCGTGCGGGCAACTTTGAGGCCGCGGCCCCCGCCGCCGAACGCCGCCTTGATCGCGACCGGCAGGCCGTGCTGCTGGGCGAAGGCGACGATCTCCTGCGCGTTCTCGGCTGGTTTTTGGGTACCGGCCACAAGCGGCGCGCCGGCCCGCTGAGCGATGTGACGGGCGGTGACCTTGTCCCCGAGATCACGAATGGCCTGCGGCGTGGGCCCGATCCAGGTCAGCCCGGCGTCGATGACCGCCTGGGCGAACTCGGCGTTCTCGGCCAGGAACCCGTATCCCGGGTGGACCGAATCGGCGCCCGACTGCTTCGCCACATCGAGAAGTTTGTCGATGCGCAGGTAGCTCTCGGCACTCGTAGCGCCGTCGAGCGAGTAGGCCTCGTCGGCCATGGTCGCGTGCAGGGCATCGCGGTCGCCCTCGGCGTAGACGGCCACGCTGCCCAGCCCCGCGTCGCGGCAGGCCCGGATGACCCGGACGGCGATCTCACCCCGATTGGCGATCAGTACCTTGGACAGCTCAGCCATGGGCGGAGTCTAAACGACCGATCAGTAGCTTTGCTCTGTGATCTGAGGCTCTGGACTTAGTCTTGGAGCGTGTCCACCACGCGCATGATGATCCTCGGGGCAGTGAAGATTATGCAGCCCGTGCACGGCTACGACGTGCGTCGCGAGCTGTTGAGTTGGCACGCGGACAAGTGGGCCAAGGTGCAGCCGGGGTCGGTTTATCACGCCCTCAAGCGCTTGACCGAGGAGGGCGCGCTGCGGGAGGTGGGCCAGGAGCAGGTGGCCGGGCGGCCGGCGCGCACGCGGTACGAGTTGACGCCCAAGGGCGAGGAGCAGTTCATCGACCTGCTGAACAGCTACCTGTGGGGTCATCACGAGGGCGAGGATCCGTTCGTCGCCGCGCTGTCCTTCCTCACCGAGGTCCCGCGGGAGCAGGCCTCGGCGGCGCTGCGCAGCCGGGCCAAGTCGTTGCGCGCCTTCAACGAGGGGGTGCGTAACGCGTACACCTCGGGGTGGGCGACGCCGTCGAACAAGCCCACGAACGTCCGGTGGATGCTGGAGCTGCTGATCGCGCGGCAGGAGGGCGAGATTCTTTGGTGCGACCGGGTCGCCGACGAGATCGACTCGGGCGTCGAGTACATCTCGGAGGAACTGGCCAATCGCTGGTCGGGCAAGTACTCCTTCCCCGGGGAGGATGTCGACTCCGACCGTGGGCCGCGGGGTCGCGCCCGATATTCATCTTCTGAATAGTCAAGTGAGATTAATCAAACTTGACTATTGTCGGACCCGCCGAGTACGGTTGGCCCTATGATCATCGAGACCACCGGACTGCGGAAGTCGTTCCGCTCCCGTGCCGGCCGCGAGACCAAGCTGGTCGAGGCCGTGCGTGGCGTTGATCTCCAGGTCGCCGAGGGGGAGATTTTCGGGTTCCTCGGGCCGAATGGGGCGGGCAAGACGACGACTCTGCGCATGCTTGCCACCCTGATCGAGCCGGACGGGGGATCCGCCAAGGTAGCAGGTGTGGATCTGCTGAAGAACCCGGGCGAGGTCCGCAAGCGGATCGGCTATGTCGCGCAGGGCGGCAGCACCTGGGATGACTCGACCGCGCGCGAGGAGCTGGTGCTTCACGCCCGCATGTATGGCATAGGCAAGGCCGAGGCCCAGCGGCGCGCCGCCAGGGCCCTCGACGACTTCCAGCTGACGGAGTATGCCGATCGCAAGTGCAAGACATACTCGGGCGGCCAGCGCCGCCGGGTCGACATCGCGCTGGGCATCATCCACGAGCCCAAGGTCGTCTTCCTCGACGAGCCCACGACTGGCCTGGACCCCCAGTCCCGCATGCACATGTGGGACGAGGTGCGCAAGCTGCGCGAGATGGGGATGACCGTCTTCCTCACCACGCACTACCTCGACGAGGCCGACGCGCTCTGCGACCGTCTATCCATCATGGACAATGGCGAGATCGTGGCCGAGGGCACACCGCACGAGCTCAAGCAGGACGTGCTGGGCGAGGTCGTCTCGGTGCACCTGCCCACCGGCGCCACCGGCGCGGCCGAGGTCCTAGACACCGCTGACTACGTGAAGAAGCTGGAGACCACCGACACCGGGCTGCGGCTCTATGTCGAGGACGGCGCGACCGCGATCCCGCACGTGCTGCGTTCACTCGACGCCGCGAGCATCGCCATCAACGGGATCGAGCTGCACCGGCCCAGCCTCGACGACGTGTTCCTGGCCAAGACCGGGCGCAGCCTGAGGGAGAGCTGAGCAATGAAGTTTCTGCGTGACACCTGGCTTGTCTTCCAGCGCCAAATGCTGTTGCAGCTGCGAAACCCGGTCTGGGTGGCCGTCGGCATCATCCAGCCCCTGTTCTATCTGCTGCTGTTCGCCCCGCTGCTCAAGCCGGCGCTCAGCGGCGCGGGACCGATTCTGAGCGATGCCCAGACGTACCGCATCTTCGTGCCCGGCATGCTGGTGATGCTCTCCATGTTCATGGGCTTCTCCGGCTTCGGGCTCATCGCCGAGCTGCGGGCGGGCATCATCGAGCGCAGCCGGGTCACCCCGGTCAGCCGGGTCGCCCTGATGCTCGGGCGCAGCCTGCGCGACGTGGCCTCGCTGCTGTTCCAGGCGGCGATCGTGACGCTGCTGGCCGTCCCGTTCGGGCTGCGGGCCAACCTCGCCAACATCCTGCTGGCCTTCCTGCTGGTGGCGCTGATGGCGATGTTCATGTCGTCGATCGGGTATGCGCTGGGCCTCAAGCTGCGCAGCGAGGACGCCCTGGCGCCTTTGCTGAACATGTTCGTGGTACCGATCATGCTGCTGTCGGGCATCCTGCTGCCCCTGACGTTCGCGCCCAAGTGGTTGCAGCACGTCGCGGACTGGAACCCGTTCAGCTGGGGCGTCGACGCGGCGCGGGCGCTGTTCGCCGGCGACCGGGGCAACGAGCACATCTGGCAGGCGTTGCTCATCCTCGGGCCGCTGACCATGTTCGCCGTCATCATCTCCTCCCGCGCCTTCGCCAAGTCGGTTCGCTGACCCTGAAGGCGTGCGCTGGGTCACTTTTCGTTGAGTGGGGTGTGCGAGGCGTAGCGTCGGATGGTGTCCAAGCTTGCCCGCACCCCGGTTACCTGGCTTACCTACATTCAGCTCGGTCTATACTGCTACTACCTCTACGCCTTCGGGCCGGTGGTGGCACTGCTGCGCGACGAGCAGGGCGTCTCCAACACGCTGGCGAGCCTGCACACCACCACGATGGCGCTGGGCGCGATGGGCGGCGGGTGGGTATTTCCCTTGCTGGCCAAGCGGTTCGGACGCCCTCGTGTGCTGTGGGGGTGTCTGGCCGGGATCGCCTTGGGGGTCCTTGGATTCGTCGCGCTTCCCCCTTGGTACCCCTTGACGCTGTTTCTTTCGGGTTTTGTCGCGGTGTGCGGCATCGCGCTGGTCAGCGGCGTGGTGGTGTCGCTTTCGCAGGCGCACGGCGCGGCCGGACCGGCGGCGATCAGCGAGGCCAACGCGATCGCCTGCTTCGCCGGGCTGGTCAGCCCACTGGTGGTCGGCGCGACCATCGCCGCCGGATGGGGCTGGCGGGCCGGGCTGGGTGTCCTGATTGGACTGATTGGCCTCGCGGCTTTGGCCGCCTGGGTCCTGAAAATCCATGTGCCTCAAGGGCAGGCGGCATCGACCGGGGTGTCGGCCAGGGGCCCGCTGGGGCGGGCGTACTGGATCACCTGGTGGATGATCGTGATGACCGGTGTGGTCGAGATCGTGCTGGGGTTGTGGAGCGCGATCGTCCTGCGCGAGCGGCTCGGGTTCAGCGCCGCGGCGGCGGCCGCGGCGGTGTCGGCGATCCTCGGCGGCATGATGGTCGGCCGGGCGGCCGGGGCGCGAATCGCCTTGCGGGCCAAGCCGTTGCCGCTTTACTTCAGTGCGCTGGCGATCAGCGCGGTGGGGTTCGGGCTTTTCTGGACCGCGCCGGTGCCCACCCTGGCGGTGGCCGGGCTCTTCGTGGCCGGCCTGGGCAACGCGATGCACTACCCGCTGGGCATCTCGATGGCGCTCGCGGCGGCGCCGCGGCAACCGGAGCGGGCGGCGGGCGTGGTCTCCTACAGCATGGGCCTCAGCTTCGGCATCGGGCCGCTGCTGCTGGGACTGGTCGCGGACGGGGTGGGTACGCACCGCGCGCTCCTGCTCGTGCCGGTGTTCATTGTGGCGGCGGCACTGCTGGCGTGGCGCCTGGCGGCTACACCCAAGGCAGCCTCGCCGGAGGCGGCACTGCCGGAAGGGGCACTGCCAGATGCGGCACTGCCAGATGCGGCACTGCCAGCCTGAGGCGGCGTCCTTGATCGGGTAATTTGCCTGGCAATAGACCAAGGGAGCCGCGCCGGATGCGCCCTTTGCCAGGCAAATTACGGGATCTTGGCAAGCGGGCGGTCAGCGGTGCCAGAGGTCGACGATGGAGCGGTCGAGCTCGTGAAGCAGGCGGCGCAGCAGCGGCAGGGACAGCCCGACGACGGTCCCGTGGTCACCCTCGATGCGCTCGACAAAGGGCGCGCCCCGACCGTCGATGGTGAAGGCGCCCGCCACCTGCATAGGCTCGCCACTGTCCACATAGGACTGGATCTCGTCGTCCGACAGCGAGGCGAAGTGTACGACGGTCGAGCCGACCTTCTCCGCGGCACGGCCGGTCGACAGGTCGACAAGGCAGTGACCGGTGTACAGCACGCCGGATCGCCCGCGCATGGCGTGCCAGCGCTTGACCGCCTCCTCGGCGCCGGCCGGCTTGCCCAGGATCTCACCGTCGAAGGCGAGCACGGAGTCGCACCCCAGCACCAGATCCGCCGTCCGCGCCGGTGAGTGCCCCCGGTGCTTGAGCCGCTCCGCCACCGAGTGCGCCTTGAGCCGGGCCAGTACAATGCACAGCGTCTCGGGAGAACCGGCCTCCACCGCCGACTCGTCCACGCCCGAGACCACGATCTCGGGTTCTATGCCGGCGGAGATGAGCAGCGACTTGCGCGCCGGGCTGGCCGACGCGAGCACGAGCACGGGCACCGTTTTCACCAGCCCGAGGGTAGCGGCATGCCCTCGGTGAAGCCCGCCGAAGACTGCACGCCGATCAATGCCCGCTCGTGGAAGTCCTCGAGCGTGCGCGCCCCGGCATAGGTACACGCGCTGCGCACCCCGGCCACGATCTCGTCGAGCAGGTCCTCCACCCCCGGCCGGATCGGGTCGAGGTACATCCTCGCCGTCGAGATCCCCTCCTCGAACACGGCCTTGCGCGCCCGGTCATAGGCCGAGTCGTCCGCCGTCCGGGCGCTGACCGCCCGCGCCGAGGCCATGCCGAAGCTTTCCTTGTACCGCCGCCCGTCCGCGTCCAGATAAAGGTCCCCGGGCGACTCGAAGGTGCCGGCGAACCACGATCCGATCATCACGTTGGACGCGCCCGCGGCCAACGCCAGGGCCACATCCCGGGGATGCCGCACCCCGCCGTCGGCCCAGACGTGCTTGCCCAACGCCCTTGTGGCCGCCGCGCACTCGAGCACCGCCGAGAACTGCGGCCGCCCCACGCCGGTCATCATCCGCGTGGTGCACATGGCGCCCGGCCCGACACCCACCTTGACGATGTCGGCCCCGGCGGCGACCAGATCCCTTGCCCCGTCAGCGGTGACGACGTTGCCCGCGACCACCGGTACCGCAGGCGACACTGACCGCACCGCCCGCAGGGCGCTGATCATGCGATCCTGGTGCCCGTGCGCGGTATCCACCACCAGCGTGTCGACCCCCGCCTCCAGCAACGAAGCCGCTTTGCCGACCACATCGCCGTTGATGCCGATCGCCGCCGCGATCCGCAGCCGACCCTTCTCGTCGAGCGCGGGCCTGTAGAGCGTGGCGCGCAGGGCACCTTGCCGCGTCTGGATTCCTACCAGTACCCCTTCATGGTCGACGACGGGAGCGACCTTCCTGCGGGCGTGCGACAGCCGATCGAAGGCGTGCCGCGGGTCGGCGTGCGCGGGCAGGGTCAGCAGCTCGGTTGACATCACATAGGCGAGCTGGGTGAACCTGTCCACCCCGATGGTGTCGGCCTCCGTCACGATCCCCAGCGGATGCCCCTCCGGATCGACCACCACCAGCGCGCCGTGAGAACGCTTGGGCAGCAGGTGGATCGCGTCCCCCACGGTGTCGGTCGGCCCGAGCGTCAGGGGCGTGTCATGCACCAGGTGCCGCCGCTTCACCCACTCGATCACCTCGGTGAGGATCGCGATCGGGATGTCTTGCGGGATCACGACGAGCCCGCCGCGCCGGGCGACCGTCTCGGCCATGCGCCTGCCCGCGACGGCGGTCATGTTGGCGACCACGATCGGGATCGTGCAGCCGGTGCCGTCGCTTGTGGACAGATCGACGTCCAGGCGGGACCCGACGCCGGAGCGGACCGGCGCCATGAACACGTCGTTGTACGTCAGGTCGTGCGCTGGGTGGTTGCCGGACAGGAAACGCATGGCTCATGATCCCACTCGGACGATCATTTCGGTCACTCGACGTCGTGCGACATGAGCTGGCGCGCGGCTTCGGCGATGGATCCGGAAAGCGACGGATAGATGGTGATGGTGTGCGCCACCTGGTCCACGGTCAGCTGATTCTCTACCGCCACGGTGATCGGCATGATCAGCTCGCTGGCCCGCGGCGCCACCACGACTCCGCCCACCACGATCCCGCTCGCCGGGCGGCAGAACAGCTTGACGAACCCGTCGTCGAGGCCCGCCATCTTGGCCCGGGCGTTGCCCGCCAGCGGCAGCATGACCTCGCGCGCCGGGATCTTGCCGCTGTCCACGTCGGTCTGCGACACCCCGACGGTGGCCAGCTCGGGGTCGGTGAAGACGTTGGCGGCCACGGTGCGCAGGCGCAGCGGGGCCACGGCGTCGCCGAGGGCGTGCCACATCGCGATGCGGCCCTGCATCGCGGCGACGCTGGCCAGGGGTAGCACGCCGGTGCAATCGCCGGCGGCATAGATGCCGGGCACATTGGTCCGGGATACCCGGTCGACCGTCACATAACCGCCGGGGGCCACCGCGACGCCGTACTCCCGCAGGCCGAGGCCGGTGGTGTTGGGTATCGACCCCACCGCCATCAGCGCGTGAGAACCGGCGACGATGCTCCCGTCGGTCAGCGCCACCGACACCCCGTCACCCGTGCGTGTGACCGCCGCCGCCCGGGAGTTGTTCAGGATCGTCATGCCCCGCGCGCGGAAGACCCGCTCGATGGCCATGGCGGCGTCGGCGTCCTCGTGCGGCATCACGCGGTCGCGGCTGGACACCAGGGTGACCTGCACGCCCATCGCCAGATAGGCCGAGGCGAACTCGGCTCCGGTCACCCCGGAACCGACCACCACCAGGTGCTCCGGCAGCGCCGGCAGGTCGTAGATCTGCCTCCAGGTCAGGATGCGCCGGCCATCCGGTTCCGCGGTCGGCAACACGCGGGGCGTCGCCCCGGTGGCGATCAAGACCGTGCCCGCATCGATGATGTACTCTGCGTCACCATCACTGCCGCCGTCGTGGGGGGTCACCCGGACCCGATGGGTGTGGCCGAGCGTGTCGTCGCCGAGGCGGGCGGTGCCGTGCACCAGCGTCACGCCGGCCTTGAGCAACTTGGCCTGGATATCCCGCGACTGCGCCGAGGCCAGGCGTTTTACGCGTGCATACACCGCCGGGGCATCGACCGTTATCGCTTCCAGGCCGTCGGAGTGCACGCCGAACTCCTCGGTGTCCCGGTACCCCGTGACCACCTCTGAGCTGGCGATGAACGTCTTGGACGGCACGCAGTCGTCAAGCACGCACGCTCCGCCCGCCCCGGCCGCCTCGACCACGGTCACATCCGCGTCGAGCTGGGCCGCGACCAGCGCGGCTTCGTATCCGGCGGGGCCTCCACCAATGATCACGATCCGAGTCACACTGCCATTGTCTACGAACCCTTGAGCAAGACACGCTCGGGCGGGTTCTCAGCCGGGGCACAATGGGGATATCGTCATCGCCGTGCGTCATTACGCAGCGTACGGATCGAATCTCGACCCAGGCCGCATGCGGGCCTATTGCCCGCACTCACCGATGGTGGGCACAGGCTGGCTCGAGGATTGGCGGCTGACCTTCGCCGGTGAGGACATCGTCGGCTGGGAAGGTGCGGTCACCACCATCGTCCCTTCCGAGGGCGACCGGGTCTTCGTGGCCCTCTATGACGTGCACCCGTGGGACGAGGCGCGCCTGGACGAGGTCGAGGGCGTGGAGGCCGGCACCTATACCAAGCTGCACCTACGGGTCTCCACTTTGGATGGTGACGTCACGGCGTGGGTCTATGTGCTCGTCGGCTATGAGGGCGGCCTTCCCACCACGTGGTATCTCAATGAGATAGCCAACGCCGCGCAGAAGGCCGGGGCGCCCGACGACTATGTGTCCCAGCTGCGCGCCCGCCCGACGCGCAACAACCACCTCTAGGGATCACACGGAGATGGTGGAGCCTGGCGTCAGCCGTTCATAAGGGCATCCGGATCGCGCGGACAGGTGATGGTCGACCAGCCCCGCGCTCCGCTCGCTGTCGAGGCAGTCATGGAGTGCGTAAACCCGCCGCGGCTTCACCGCCCGCACAAAATCGATCGACTCGGCGACTTTCAGCCAGGGACCGGACACCGGGACGAAAAGCGTCTCGACTTCGGCCTCACCGGGCAGGTCGAACGAATCGCCCGGATGATATAGAGATTCATTTATTAAAAACCCAAGGTTTGGTACCTGGGGAATCTCGGGATGGATGACAGCGTGCAGCCCACCGAACGCCCGGACCGGCAATCCCGCCGCGTGAAATGACTCTCCGGATTGGACAGCCACGGCCAGCCCCTGCCATTGCGCCGCATACTTCTCCAGCACGGCCGGGTGCGAGTAGACCGTCGCCTGTGGACGCTTCGCCAGCGCCTCGGCCAGCCGGTCGGCATCGACGTGGTCCACGTGCTCATGGGTGAGCAGCACGGCATCGACCCCGTCGAGCGCACGCTCGGACTCGCTCCAGATCCCGGGGTCGACGACGAGCACCGCCCCTTCGTGCTCCACGCGCACGCACGCGTGGGAAAACTTGGTCACCTTCAATTGTGGCCTCCTCGTGGCGAACCTGTAACCAGTCTGCCGGAACCTCTGAGGTCATGAGCTCCGTCCGGTACCACATGAAAAGGTTTATCCTCCCGATCGTCATCGGGCTGGTCGTGCTTTCGGGCTGCGCGAGTTCCGCCAAGGACGAAGGCACCGCGCAGGCGCCCAACGAGGCCACCGTGCCCCAGCCGGCCACGGTGCCGGATCAGGCGGCCCAGCCGGGCATGCCTTATACGCAGCCCAAGGAGGGCGGCGACCCAAACAAAGCGCAGCCGACGTCCGCGCCGGCCGAAGGCCGTTCCCTCATCTTCCGCGCGGAGATCTCGGTGCGCGTGGACGACGTGCCCAAGGCCGCCGACGCGCTGGCCTCGCTGGCGACCACCGCGGGCGGCTTCGTCGCCTCGGAGAAGCGGACGATCGACTCGCGTGAGTCGCACGCCACCATCACCGTCCGCATACCGTCCAAACAGTACGGCGAGACGCTGGAGAAGATCGCGAAGCTCGGTCGTGAGCTGAACCGAGGGTCCAATGTGGAGGATGTGACCGAGGCCGTCGTCGACCTCGACACCCGCATCGCCGCCCAGAAGGCCAGCGTCGACTCGGTGCGGCGGATGTTCGAGCGCGCCACCACCCTCCAGGACGTTGTGCTGCTGGAGAAGGAACTCAACCAGCGGCAGGCCGAGCTGGCCTCGCTCGAGCAGAAAAAGCGCCGCTACGACGACCTGGTGGCCCTTTCCACCATCACGGTGACGCTCGTCGGCCCCAACACGGTCATCGAGCCGGAGAAGAAGCCGGAAGCCACCTTCCTGTCCGGGCTCGAGGACGGCTGGAACGCTCTGGTCAAGGCGCTCAAGTTCGCCTCGGTGGTCTTCGGCTACATGCTGCCGTTCCTGGCCGTCATAGGCATCCCGCTCTTCCTCCTGCTCTGGCTATTGCGGATAAGGGGCCGCGGCATCAAACCCCAGGCCTAAGCCCCGGCTTTGCCTCACTCGATCTTGGATGCGCGCACTGCCCGCCACATAGGGTGGCCGGGGGTGGGTCCCGGAAAGCTAAAAGAAACCCGCAACGTCTGGTCTAGAGCTGGCATAGCCACAACCGCGACGGAGCATCTTTCCGGGACCCACCCCCGGCCTCCCAACCCACTCAGAACGCGGACGAGAGCGCAGCGAAAGCGGTGTGCATCATGGTGCGGATGCCATACCCGATGCACCGTTCGTCCACATCGAACGAAGCCTGGTGGATGTCCATCTTGACGTCGGACCCCGGTATCCCGGTGCCCAGGCGGATCATCGCCCCCGGCACGTGCTCGAGGTAGAACGCGAAATCCTCCCCGCCCATGCTGATCTCGGCCTCGACCACGCGATCCGCGCCCAGGGCCGCTCCGGCCGCGCCGGCGATCACCGCGGAAGCCATGCGGTCGTTGATTACCGGCGGGATGCCGCGGGTGTAGTTGATGACCGCCTTGGCCCCGGTCGGGGCGACCACCTCTTTGATCAGCTGGGTGATCAGCTCGGGCGCCTCGCGCCAAGCGTCACGGTTCAGCACACGAATCGTCGCTTTGGTGACACCCTCATGAGGGATGGCATTGAACGATTCACCGGCGCTGATCGAGCCGAACACCATGGACAGTCCGGCGCGCGCGTCGACCCGGCGGCTGAGCAAGGCCGGCACGTCGGTGACCACGCGGGCCAAGGCATTCACCAGATCGGCGGTCAGATGTGGCCGCGCGGTGTGCCCGCCCCGGCCGGTCAGCTTCACCTCGACGGCGTCGCACGCGGCGGTGAACGCCCCGGAGCGGACCCCCACCAGGCCCACCGGGAACTGCGGCGCGCAGTGCAGCGCGAAGACGGCGGAGATGTCCTTGAGCGCGCCCGCGGAGATCATCTGTGGGGCGCCCGACGGGAAGCTCTCCTCGGAGGGCTGGAACAGCAGCCGGACCCGGCCGCCCAGCTCGCCCAGCAGATCCAGCTCGGCCAGCGCCAGCCCGACCCCCAACAGGATCGTGGTGTGCACGTCGTGGCCGCAGGCGTGGGTCACGCCGTCGACGGTCGAGCGGTAGGGCACGTTCTTGATGTCGAACAGCGGCAGGGCGTCGATGTCGGCGCGCAAGGCCACCATGCGATCGCCCGAGCCGATGTCGCAGATGACCCCGTTGCCGCTGGGGATCAGGCGCGGATTCAGGCCGGCGGCGCTCAGCGTGCGCCGGATGAAGTCGGCGGTCTCGAACTCCTTGTTGGAGAGCTCGGGATACATATGGATGTGGCGGCGAATCGCTACGAGATCGGAGCCGTGCATGGCAAGCCACTGGTCGAGCTGGCCGGGAAGGGCTTGCGTCGGGGCAGGTAGCCCTGCATGGTCTAACGTCACCGAGGTGCTTTGGGCCGCTGTCGGTGACATCGGCGGCAGCGTCATCGCTCGCGTCACGGAAGGTTCTCGATCTCGTTCGATGGGACAAACCTCGACAAGACTAGCCCCGGAGTGGTGACTCTGCGCAATCGCTATCTCGTGGTCGCTAGATTGCTCAGCGTCACATTCGGCCTGCTTTGAGCTTCGCTCCGTGGCCAGTGGGACAGCACTAGGAACCGCTAGCATCCGTCTCACCTCCTACAACGGGGCGACGACGCACCTAGACACGGATGACGCTAGGCGACACGGCTCGTCACTGCCTGTTGCCATCAACCATCGGACACTGTGTGCGAACAGTAAAGCTAGAACGTCTCTCGAGGCCGGTAGACACCCCACACCCCACGCAGTGTGTGACACACCTCGCCCACCGTCGCCCGTGCTTTTAGTGCTTCTTTCATCGCGTACAACACGTTGCCTGTACCCGAAGCCGTCTCCTCCAACACATTAAGAGCGTTCGATACCGCCGCGCCGTCACGTTGTTGACGCAAACTGGCCAAACGATCGCGCTGCGCCTCCTCGATCGCCGGATCCACGCGCAACGGCTCGTAGGGCTCTTCGGCGTCGAGTGCGAACTTGTTGACACCAACCACAACGCGTTCGCCCGAATCGACCTCGAGCGCTACCCGATAGGCCGACGTCTCTATCTCGCGCTTCTGGAAACCGGCCTCGATCGCCTCCACCGCGGAACCGTGGGCGAACACACGATCGATGAGATCCTTCGCCGCCGCCTCAATCGTGTCGGTCATCGCCTCCACCGCGTAGGACCCGGCGAACGGATCGACCGTGGCGGTCAGATCCGTCTCATATGCTAGGACTTGTTGCGTACGAAGGGCGAGCCGCGCCGCCTTCTCGGTCGGCAGGGCGATCGCCTCGTCATAGGAGTTGGTGTGCAACGACTGGGTCCCGCCCAGGATCGCGCCGATCGCCTGCGCGCTGACCCGGATCAGATTCACCTCGGGCTGCTGGGCGGTCAGCTGCACACCCGCGGTCTGGGTGTGGAAGCGCAGCATCCACGACTTGGGATCCTTGGCGCCGAACCGGTCCCGCATCAGGTGCGCCCAGATGCGCCGTGCGGCACGGAACTTGGCGACCTCCTCCAGCAGGCTGGTGCGGGCGACGAAGAAGAACGACAGGCGCGGGGCGAAGTCGTCGACGTTTAGCCCGGCGTCGATCGCGGTCTGGACATAATCGATCCCGTTGGCGAGGGTGAACGCGATCTCCTGCACCGGGGTCGCTCCGGCCTCCGCCATGTGGTACCCGCTGATGCTTATGGTGTTCCACTTGGGAATCTCCGCCTTGCAATAGGCGAAGGTGTCGGCGACCAGCCGCAGCGACGGCTTTGGCGGGAAAATGTAGGTGCCGCGGGCGATGTACTCCTTGAGGATGTCGTTCTGGATGGTGCCGTTGAGCGCCGATCCGGGCACCCCGTGCTCCTCGGCCACGAGCTGGTAGAGCAGGAGCAGCACGCTGCCGGGCGCGTTGATGGTCATGCTCGTGGAGACCTTGTCGAGCGGGATGCCGTCGAAGAGCACCCGCATGTCCTCGATCGAGTCGATGGCCACGCCGACCTTGCCGACCTCGCCATGGACAACCGGGTCATCGGAGTCGTACCCCATCTGGGTGGGCAGGTCGAAGGCGACCGACAGGCCCATCGTGCCCGCGCTGAGCAGATGGTGATAGCGCGCGTTGGACTCGGTGGCGGTGCCGAAACCGGCATACTGGCGCATCGTCCACGGTCGTTGCGTGTACATCGTCGGATAGACGCCACGCGCATACGGGAACTCGCCCGGGCGTTCCCCGCCCTCCGGGCCGTACACAGGCTCAATGGGAAATCCCGACTCACTTGTCCGCGCTTGGCTCACAGCCCGATCGTAGGTGGGAATCCCAGCCCGGAGGTTGAGGTATTTCACACAGCCGCGGATGGTGCAGAATAGGGCCGACCGCTGCTGCGATGGTGAGGTATCGCGGTGTGGCGGGCCGAAGGCCCGACATCTCCGATTCCTCACCATCGTGACCCCCTCCCACCGAAAGTTGATGATGCAGTCCCCCTCGCGCGCCGCTCCCGGATCCATCGTTGGTGGACGATATGCGCTGCGCACTGCCATCGGTCACGGCGGCATGGGCACCGTCTGGCGGGCCACCGACACGATCCTGCGCCGCGAGGTCGCGGTCAAGGAGGTCGTGCTGCCGCCGGGCCTGGCCGCCAGTGATCAGGAGGCCATGTACGAGCGCACGCATCGCGAGGCCCGTGCCGCCGCCGGCCTGTCGCATCCGAGTATCGTCCAGGTGTTCGATGTGGTCACCGAGGACAGCCGGCCATGGATCGTGATGGAGCTGCTCGACGCCCGCAGCCTGGCCGACATGGTGCTCGAGGACGGGCCACTGGCCCCGCGCGCGGTCGCCAAGATCGGGATAGCCCTGCTGGGCGCGCTGGAGATCGCGCATGCGGGCGGGGTGCTGCACCGCGACGTCAAGCCGGCCAACGTGCTCATCACCAAGGAGGGGCGCTGCGTGCTCACCGATTTCGGTGTCGCCAAGCTGCCCGCCGATGTCCAGCTCACCACCCCGGGCATGGTGCTGGGCTCGCCGCACTTCATCTCGCCCGAGCGCGCGCTGGGCCAGCGTTTCGGCCCGCCCAGCGATCTCTTCTCGCTCGGTGTGACGCTTTACACAGCCGTCGAGGGGCGGCCGCCGTTCGACAAGGGCGACCCGCTGTCGACGATGCACTCGGTGGTGGAGGATCCGCCCGTGCCGCCGGAGCGCTGCGGCCCGCTGGTGGACGTCCTCTATGGCCTGATGGAGAAGGACCCGGACCTGCGCTGGGACGTGACTACCGCGCGTGGGGTGCTGCGTGAGCTGCTCGCCGGCCCGCTGGCCCAGAACGCCGGCCCGCAGCACATCACCGACCCGTATTCGGTGGTGCCGCAGCAGGCCGCGCCCGCGCCCGTCTATGCCCCGCCACCGCCGCCCGGTCAGAAGAAGGTGGGTGGCCGGGCGATGCTGCACACCGGGGAGACCCCGGCGACCCGCCGAGGCACGGGGGCCGGCGCCGCCCGGCACTCGACCGCCAACTACCCCGCCGTCGAGCCCAAACGCAAGCCCGACAACAGGATGCGGCTGGCCATCGCGGCGGGCGTGGCGGTGGTGCTCGTGATCGCGGGGGTCAGCTGGGCGATGTGGGCGAAGGACACCCAGGAGTCGCCGCAGTCGCAGCAGAAGTCCTCGGGCGCGCCGCCGAGCCCGACCCGCTCCCCCGGAGACGACGTCGCCTTCGGCGGCATGACCGTGCTGGGGCCCAAGGGGTGGAAGCAGAGCCCGAGCAGCTCGTTCGTGGACATCCAGCACCCCAACGACAGCGGCCGGCGCATCCGCCTCAACGCCGTGGGGCCCGAGAAGGACGCGGTCAAGACGCTCGAGTATGCCGAGTCCGTGACCCTGGTCAACCAGTGCGAGGAGGGCCTGCAAAAGATCGAAATGCGGCAGGCCGGCCTGGCCGGGACGCAGGGGATGGAGCTGGAGTTCCTGTGCAACTCCAAAGGCAAGCAGCGGCACGGGTTGTGGCGGGTCGCCCGGATCGGCGACTCCATGCGCCATGTCTACCTGCTGACCTGGGAGGCGAACTTCGCCGAGGACAAGGCCTATTTTGAGACGGCTGTTCAGAGCTTCCGGCTTGTCTGACCGATTTTTGTGCTAAAAAACCGGCATGACCGACCTCGCCGGCCGCGTAAAGGCCTGGATCGACGACGACCCCGACCCCGCCTCCCGCGCCGAGTTGCAAGCGTTGCTCGACGCCGGCGACGCCGCCGGCCTGGCGGAGCTGGAGGACCGGTTCTCCGGCCCGCTCAGCTTCGGCACGGCCGGGCTGCGCGGGCCGCTGCGGGCGGGTCCCAACGGCATGAACCATGCCGTCGTGCGCGGGGCGGCGGCCGGGCTGTGCTGGTGGGTTTCCCAGCGCGAGGCCGATGGTTTGATAATCATCGGGTACGACGCCCGGCGCGGATCGCGTGACTTCGCCGTGGAGACATCCCGGGTGGCCACCGGGGCCGGGTTGCGAGCCGTGCTCATGCCGCGGGCCCTTCCCACACCCGTGCTGGCCTTCGCGGTGCGGCACCTGGGGGCTTCGGCCGGGGTGATGGTGACCGCCTCGCATAACCCGCCGCAGGACAACGGCTACAAGGTCTATCTCGGCGAGTCGCTGGGCGGGGGGCTGGGCGCGGGCGGTCAGATCGTGCCCCCGGTGGACACGGAGATCGAGGCGGCGATCCGCGCGGTGGGGCCGCTTTCGCACGTGCCTTTGGGCCCCGAGGGGAGCGTGGCGGGTGAGTCCGTGATTTCGTCCTATGTGGACACCGCAGCCAGCGTGATCGACCCGGATGGCCCCAGGGAGCTGTCGGTGGCGTACACGCCGCTGCACGGGGTCGGCTGGTCCGTGCTGCGCGAGGCGTTCGCCAAGGCCGGATTCGGCGTGCCCGCCGTGGTGGAGCGGCAGGAGGAGCCGGACGGCGCCTTCCCGACCGTGAGCTTTCCCAACCCGGAGGAGCCCGGCGCGATGGACCTCGCGCTGGCGCTGGCCCGCCAGCGCAACGCGGACATCGTCATCGCCAACGACCCCGACGCCGATCGGTGCGCCGTGGCGGTCCCCGGGCCCAAGGGCTGGCGAATGCTGCGCGGCGACGAGGTGGGGGTGCTGCTCGCCGACCATCTGATGCGGCGCGGGGTTTCGGGTACCTATGCCACGACCATCGTGTCGTCTTCGCTACTGCGCCACATGTGTGAGGCGCACGGCATGGGTTACGCCGAGACGCTCACTGGGTTCAAGTGGATCGTGCGGGGCGCGCCCGACCTCGCCTTCGGCTACGAGGAGGCACTTGGCTACTGCGTGGCGCCGCAGATGGTGCGCGACAAGGACGGCATCACCGCTGCCCTGACCGTGGCCGAGCTCGCCGCCGGGCTCAAGGCGGAGCAGCGCACGCTTACGGACCGGCTCGACGACTTGGCCCTCCAATATGGACTGTTCGTGACCGACCAGCTGTCGGTGCGCGTGGACGACCTGAGCGAGATCGGCGCGGCGATGGCGCGGCTGCGGGCGAAGATGCCCCACTCCCTGCTGGACGAGCCGGTCACCGAGTCGCAGGACATGCTGCCCGACGCCGATGTGGTGGTGCTGCGGACAGCTTCGGCCCGCGTGGTGGTCCGTCCCTCCGGCACCGAGCCGAAACTCAAGGCGTACCTGGAGGTGGTGGAGCCGGTCGGCGACCCGTCGGATCTGGCCGGGGCGCGGGAGCGGGCGGGGGCGACCATCGTCGCGCTGCGCACCGAAACGGCCGCGGCGCTTGGGATCTGGTCCGTGCATCCCTGACCAAGATCCCGCAATTTGCGGGATCTTAGGGGGTCCAGACGGTGACGTCGGAGACCTCGTGGGGCCGGCCGGCGAGCGCGTTCATGAGCCAGCGCAACGGAAGCCAGCTGGTCGTCTGGGCGTCGGGCAGCACGAAGGCGGCGGCGTTCCAGTAGGCGGCGTCCTCCCGGAACTGCCGCCGCATGGCGTCGGTGACCACCGGGACGCGGCCGGTCTTGTAGGTCTCGCGCATGATGGCGGCGGTCGGCCGGGGCTGCGCGCCGAAGCGCGCCCGGCCGGTGTCATCCGGCCCGAGGAAGTACCCGCCGGCGAGCTTGAAGTCGGAACTCGAGTGCTGCCATTCCATGGCGGAGGGGAACTCCTCGGACGTAAGCGGGATCGTGACAAGCGACTGGCCGGGTGCGATCCACTTGCGCCACTCGCCCGAGGAGATGAACTCGGGCACGGTGGCGCGCCCGCGGACCGGGATCGGGACCGGAAGGATCGGCACGAGCGCCACCACGAGACCGAGGACGGCCAGGCGCCGCCGGCGGGTTTCATCGATGCCCTTGATGAGCGGGACGGTGAGCGCCAGCAGGGCGCCCATGAGAGGGATCAGGACGAGCGCGAAGCGCCCGGTGATGACGTGGTTGAGCAGAGGCAGCTTGCCCAGGGCGATCCAGGGTAGGGGGATGCCGGTGCCGCGCCGGCCGGCGAGAAGGGTTTCGCCGAGGGAGAGGATGAAGAAGGCGCCCGCGGTGATGGCGATCGTTTTGACAAGCGGGCGCTGCCAGAGCCAGATGGTGACGACGGCCAGGAGGATGAGCAGGGGCCAACCGAAGAAAGTGTTCTCCTCGCTGATGTTCCAGGCGAGTTTGTCGCTTGTGGACAGTCCGGCCAGGGAGAGGCGGGAGAAGGCCGGGAACGAGGCGAGGTCAGCGCGGTAATTGGAGACCGACTCGGGCAGGCCGTGGTAGGTGTACCCGCCGAAGAACTGGCGGTAGAGCGGGTAGGCGAGGAGCACCAGCGAGATCCCGGCGGCGACGAGGAGCCCCGGGAGGATCGGCGGTCTGACTTTGGTGAGGCGGGTATGGGTACCAAGGAAAATCAGAAGGCCGAGGGCCGTGTAGAGCAACACTTCCTCGTTGATGAATGCCTGGTATGTGATGAGCAAGCCCAGCAGGATGCCGTCGCGCGCCCGGCGCAGGCGCAGGGTCGCCAGAACGATGAACGGGACCAGGAATTGGGCGGTCCAGTTGATGTGACCGTTGGCGTGGCTGATCAGGCCGGGAGCGAAGCCGCAGAAGCCGCCGCCGAGCGCGGCGGCCAGCCGTGACCGGACCAGGCGGCGGCTGAACACCAGGTACCAACCGAAGGCGGTGCCGGCCAGGCCGAGGACGAGCAGGAGGGCGAAGGAGACCTCGGGGCCGAAGAGCATGGTGACCGGGACCATGGGGATGGTCAGGCCCAGGGCCGAGGTGTTGGCCATCAGGTTGACCGCGTTCGGGGCGTTGAGCATGGTGGTGGCGAAGGGGTCGACGCCCTCGGTCACGATGCGCACCGCGTGGCGCAGGAACCAGAGGAACTGGGCGTGATCGGAGTTGATCTCAACGCGGCGGTTGGTCAGGTCGCGCCAGAGGCGGGCGCTGACGAACAGGCCCATGGCGAGGTAGAAGGCCGTGACGGTCAGGTCGATGCGAAGGCGCGGCTTGGACCTGCCCTTCGAGAAGCCGCCAAGCGTGATCTTCTGGTGGCCGCTGATGGTGGATGTCCGGAGTGCCACATTAGCGAAGCTAGCGGGTATTTCGTCGGCCGGAACCGACTTTGCCAACGTTGATCATGAGGCTGTTAGCCTGTGCGGGTGGACGTACTCGTTGTAGATCATCCGTTGGCCCAGACGAGGCTGACCGCCATGCGCGACGAGCGCACCGACTCGGCGACGTTCCGGGCGGCGCTGCACGAACTGACAACGATGCTCGCCTATGAGGCCGCGAGGATGTTCGCGGCGGAGACCTTTGACGTGCAGACGCCGGTGGCGACGGCGAGGGGCACCAAGCTGGCCAACCCGCCGCTGATCGTGCCGGTGCTGCGGGCCGGGCTGGGGATGGCCGACGCGGCGCTGGCATTGCTGCCCGAGTCGTCGATGGGTTTCGTCGGGCTGGCCAGAGACGAGCACACGTTCCAGCCGAGGGCCTACATGGAGTCGTTGCCGACCGATCTCGACGGGATCCCGGTGCTGGTGCTCGACCCGATGGTGGCCACTGGTGGGTCGCTGGAGCACTGCTGCCGGTTGCTGGCCGATCGTGGCTGCGAGGACATCACGGTGTTGTGCGCCCTGCTCGCCCCGGAGGCGATCGGGCGGTTGGACGAGTCCGAGCTGCCTATGAGGATCGTGACCGCCTCCATTGATGAGGGGCTCAACGATAAGATGTTCATCGTTCCGGGCCTTGGGGACGCTGGAGATCGCCAATTCGGCGGGATGCCCAGGTTCTAGTATTTGACTGTGAAGGCGAAGACCTCTCTGGACGTTGCGGGCTCGAATGAGGAGCTGAGGAGGTTCCTGCACGGGTTGCCGGGCGTGGATCAGGTCGGCGCCGACGCGCGGGCGGCCACGCTGGGCACCCGCTCGATCAAGACGACGGCCAAGGCGTGGGCCCTCGACCTGGCCATCCGCATGGTCGATCTGACCACCCTGGAGGGAGCGGATACTCCCGGCAAGGTGAAAGCCTTGTGCGCCAAGGCGAAGCAACCCGACCCGAGCGATCCGAGCTGTCCGCGGGTGGCGGCGGTCTGCGTGTACCCCTCGATGGTCCCGGCGGCCGCGCAGGCGGTTAAGGGCACAGGCATCCATGTGGCGAGCGTGGCGACCGCCTTCCCCAGCGGCCAGGCGCCGATGGCGGTGAAGCTTTACGACACCAGCGCGGCGGTGGCGGCCGGCGCCGACGAGATCGACATGGTGATCAACCGCGGCGCGTTTCTCGCCGGCAACTACCTGGAGGTCTACGAGGAGATCGTCGCGGTCAAGGAGGCATGCGGCAAGGTGCACCTGAAGGTGATCCTCGAGACCGGCGAGCTGGTGACCTACGACAACGTCAGGCGGGCCGGCTGGCTGGCGATGCTGGCCGGCGGCGACTTCATCAAGACCTCGACGGGCAAGGTAGCGCCGGCGGCAACGCTGCCGGTCACGCTGATCATGCTCGAGGCCGTGCGGGACTTCCGCGAGGAGACCGGGCGGCAGGTGGGTGTGAAACCGGCCGGCGGGATCAGGACGGCCAAGGACGCCATCAAATACCTGGTGACGGTGAACGAGACGTGCGGCGAGGACTGGCTCGACCCCGACTGGTTCCGCTTCGGCGCCTCCACCCTCCTCAACGATCTGCTGATGCAGCGCAGCAAGCTCAAGACCGGCCACTACGCGGGTCCGGACTACTTCACCTTGGACTGATATCGATGGCTTTCGAATATGCCCCGGCGCCGGAGTCGCGCTCTATCGTCAACATCAAGCCGTCCTACGGGTTGTTCATCAATGGCGCCTTCGTCGACGGCCCATCCGGGTTCAAGACCGTGAACCCGGCGACCGAGGAGGTGCTCGCCGAGGTGGCCGAGGCGAGCAAGGCCGACGTGGACAAGGCGGTCAAGGCGGCGCGGGCCGCGTACCCCAGGTGGACCAGGATCGGCGGCAAGGAGCGGGCGAAGTACCTGTTCCGGCTGGCCCGGATCATCCAGGAGCGCTCGCGCGAGCTGGCCGTGCTGGAGTCGCTGGACAACGGCAAGCCCATCAGGGAGTCCAGGGACGTGGACGTGCCGTTGGTGGCGGCCCACTTCTTCTACTACGCGGGATGGGCGGACAAACTCGGCTATGCCGGGTTCGGGCCGAACCCGAGGCCGCTGGGCGTGGCGGCGCAGGTGATCCCGTGGAACTTCCCGCTGCTGATGCTCGCGTGGAAGATCGCACCGGCGCTGGCCTGCGGCAACACCGTGGTGCTCAAGCCCGCCGAGACGACGCCGCTGACCGCTCTGCTGTTCGCCGAGATCTGCCAGCAGGCCGACCTGCCCGCGGGCGTGGTGAACATCGTGACCGGGGCCGGCCCGACGGGCGCCGCGCTCGTGGAGCATCCGGATGTGGACAAGGTGGCGTTCACCGGGTCGACCGAGGTGGGCCGGATCATCGCGAAGGCCGTTGCGGGTACGCGGAAAAAAGTCACGCTGGAACTCGGCGGCAAGGCCGCGAACATCATCTTCGACGACGCGGCGCTGGATCAGGCGGTGGAGGGCATCGTCAACGGCATCTTCTTCAATCAGGGCCATGTGTGCTGTGCCGGTTCCCGGCTGCTGGTCCAGGAGTCGGTCTATGACGAGGTGCTGGCCAAGCTGAAGCGGAGGATGGCAACTCTCCGGGTCGGTGATCCGCTGGACAAGAACACCGACATCGGCGCGATCAACTCGGCCGAGCAGCTGATCCGGATCAAGAACCTGTCGCAGGTGGGCGAGCAGGAGGGCGCCGAGGCGTGGTCGCCGCCGTGCGACCTGCCCCGCCACGGATTCTGGTTCCGGCCGACCATCTTCACCGGAGTGTCGCAGGCGCATCGCATCGCGCGCGAGGAGATCTTCGGCCCGGTGCTGTCGATCCTGACCTTCCGCACCCCGGCCGAGGCGGTGGAGAAGGCCAACAACACGCCTTACGGCCTGTCCGCCGGGGTGTGGACGGAGAAGGGCTCGCGCATCCTGGCCATCGCCGACCAGCTGCGCGCCGGGGTGGTGTGGGCCAACACTTTCAACAAGTTCGACCCGACCGCGCCGTTCGGCGGGTACAAGGAGTCGGGCTATGGCCGCGAGGGTGGCCGCCACGGTCTGGAGGCGTACCTTGCCACGCGTTAATGTCCGTAAGACATACAAGCTCTTCATCGGAGGAGCCTTTCCGCGTAGCGAGTCAGGACGGACGTTTGACGTGAACGGGCACAACGCGGCTTTGGCCTCGCGCAAGGACGCTCGTGACGCGGTGAAGGCGGCCCGGTCGGCGTTCGGCAAGTGGTCGGGTGCCACGGCCTACAACCGGGGACAGATCCTGTACCGGGCGGCGGAGATGCTGGAGGGCCGGCGCTCGGAGTTTCCGGCGGAGGAGGTCGACGAGGCGGTCGACCGGCTGGTCTGGTATGCGGGTTGGGCGGACAAGCTGGCGCAGGTGATGGGATCGGCCAACCCGGTGGCGGCGCCCTACTTCAACATCTCGTCGCCGGAGCCGACGGGCGTGGTGGCGGTCGTGGCGCCGCGGTCGTTTCTGGGCCTGGTGAGCGTGGTCGCGCCGGTGATCGTGACCGGCAACACGTGCGTGGTGGTGACGGGCGCGGCGGTGGAGGCGATCACCTTCGCGGAGGTCCTCGCCACCTCGGACCTGCCGGGCGGGGTGGTGAACATCCTGACCGGGCACGCCGGAGAGGTGGCGCCCTGGCTCGCCTCGCACGACGACGTGAACGGGCTTGATCTGACCGGTGTTGAGGACGCGGGGCTCGCCGTGGAGCTGGAGCGGCAGGCGGGCGAGACGCTCAAGCGCGTGCTGCGGCCGAGCGATCCAAAGTGGACGGACGATCCGGGGACGGGGCGCATGACCGTCTTCCTCGAGATCAAGACCGTATGGCACCCAAAGGGCGTGTAACCATTTCAGGCCTGGCGGGGCCTGGGCCTGAGGGGATGCTGCGGGCTCCACTGTCGGGTTTGGAGTGTGTGTGGTACCGGGTGAGGGCGCACTCGTGGCAGGTCCACGGTGACGCCCACCACTGGCGCCCGGTCGTGGGGATCCAGCGCGGCAATCCTTTTGCGGTGGGGTCGGTTCTCGTGGACGCGGAGCTCGCCGAATCCGAGACGGTGGTCGAGGAGGAGGTGCGAGGGCGCAAGGCGCCCTCGGAGCCGGAGGCGCCGATGCTGCACCGCCTGTTCGGACTGGGCCTGTTGCCTGGTGATGAGCTGAAGCGCGGCGCCAACGCCTTCGACGAGCTGGCCTGGCGCGTGACCGAGGAGATCATCCGGCCCGCACGGGAGATGTCGGTCCGCGGAAAGCTGGTGACGAGGCGGGGTCGCGCCACACTTAGGCGGCCCCTGTTCGGGTGGCTTTCGTAGGTCGGGCACTATGGGAGCGTGCGGCCGTTTGACCCCAGATTGCTGAGACATGTTCCCGCCCTGCGGCGGGATGTGGCGATGCTTGGTCTGCTCGGGGTTCTGGTCGCCGTATCGATCATCGCGGCGGCGACCGGGTTGGCGCGGGCTCTGACCGGTGATCCGCGGTGGCTGGCGCTGTTTGTGGCGGCGTTCGGGGCGCGCGCCCTGCTCACCAGTGGGCTGGGCGTGGTCGCGGCGCGTTTGGCCGCCACCGCCAAAGCCACGCTCCGCAAGGACCTTGTCCGGGCGGCGGGGCGCCGCGGGCCCGGATGGCTTGCCGGGCAACGGGCCGGCGAGCTCGCCACGCTGACCGGCCGGGGCCTTGACGGGCTTGACGGATATTTCACCGGGTACCTGCCGCAGCTCGTGCTGAGCGTGACGGTGCCCGTCGCCGTGTTGATCATCCTGGCCACCACCGATCTGGCCAGCGCCCTCATCGTGCTGCTGACCCTCCCCCTGATCCCGATCTTCGGCATCCTCATCGGGTGGCAGACCCGGGCCGCGACGGACAAGCAGTGGCGGCGGCTGAGCCAACTCGGCGGGCACTTCCTGGACATGGTGACCGGACTGCCGACGCTCAAGGCGTTCGGTCGGGCGCGGGCGCAGGTTTCAGCTGTGCGGAGCATGGCCGACCGGCACCGGGTCGCCACCATGCGCACGCTGCGGATCGCCTTCCTGTCGGCGCTGGTGCTCGAGATGGTCGGGACCATATCGGTGGCGCTCGTGGCGGTGCCGGTGGGGTTGCGGCTGCTGGCCGGCGGCCTGACCCTGCCGATCGCGATGCTGGTGCTGCTGCTGACGCCCGAGGCCTTCGTGCCGTTGCGGGCGGCGGGCTCCCGTTTCCACGCCAGCATGGAGGGGCTGACGGCGCTCGATGAGGCGTTCGCGTTGCTGTCCGGCATGGCGCCCTCAGGTGGAGCGGTGGTGGTGTCGCCGCCGTTCACCATCGAGCTGGAGCGGGTGAGCGTGGTCTATGATCGCGGGCCCGCCCTGTCGGAGGTGGATTTGGTTGTCCGGGAAGGGGATCGGGTCGCCCTGGTGGGTCCGAGCGGGGTCGGGAAGAGCACGCTGCTAAGCCTTCTGCTCGGCTTCGTCACGCCCACTTCCGGTCGCGTCCTGGTCAACGGGGAGGATCTGTCCACATTGGAGCTTTCCGCCTGGCGCTCCCACCTGGCGTGGGTGCCGCAGCGGGCACACCTGTTCGCCGGCACGCTTTCCGAGAACATCGCGCTGGGCTCACCCTCGGCATCAGCCGAGCGCATCGAGCGCGCGGCGCGAGACGCCGCCCTGCCACACGACCTGTCCCTGACCCTGGGCGAACGTGGGCACGGCATGTCCAGTGGCGAACGCCAGCGGGTCGCCCTCGCCCGCGCGTTCCTGCGCGATGCACCGCTGCTCCTGCTGGACGAGCCGACCGCCCGGCTCGACCGGGAAAGCGAGAAGGCGGTGGTCGACGCGACGTTGCGCCTGGCTTCGGACCGCACGGCGGTACTGGTTGCCCACCGGCCCGCGCTGCTGACCGTCGCCACGCGGGTGCTTCGCTTGGAGGGCGGGCGGTTGCTGGAAGAGGTACCGGCATGACACGTGGGCCGGCGGCGACACCGTTAGGCAGCGCTGAACGCTCTGCCCGCGAGGACGCAGCTCGACATGTGAGGTGGCTGGCGTTCGGGTGGGGGCCGGTATGGAGGCTGCTGTTGGCCGGGCTCGTCGCAGCGGCGGCGGAGGCCTCCGGGGTGGCCTTGATGGCCACGGCGACCTGGCTCCTGATGACGGCGGCGGGCCAGCCACCGATCACCGCCCTGACGGTGGCGATCGTTTCGGTGCGGGCACTGGCGATCGGGCGTGGGGCGCTTCGCTACCTGGAACGGCTGGCGGGGCACGACGCGGTCCTGCGGATCGTCAGCGAGTTGCGGGCGAGAATCTTCGCCCATCTCATCGACCGGCCGTTGGCCCGAGGCGCCGACGCGTTGAGCCGGATCGTCTCGGACGTCGACGCGGTGCAGGATCTCGTGGTTCGGGTGGTGCTGCCCATCCTTTCCAGCGGGTTGATTTGCGGGCTAGGAGTGGTCACCGCGATCGCCTTCGACCCGGCGGCGGGGCTGGTGCTCGCGGCCGGGCTGCTTCTGACCGGCGTCCTGCTGCCCATGCTGGGGATAAGGGTGGTACGGCACGGGGCCTCCCGCTTGGCACCGCTGCGGGCGGAGCAGGTGATCGCCACCGTCGATGTCATCCACGGCGCGGCGGATCTGGCGGCGTATGGCGCGACCGCGCGGTACGAGGCGGTCGCGGCGAGGTACGCCGACGAACTGTCCACGGTGGAGCGGCGGCTGGCGCGGCGGTCGTTCGCGCTCGACGCGATCTCGAGCGTGCTCATCGGGTTCACCGCGGCGGGCGTGCTGCTTGCCGCCTCCTCGGCGCAGACCGAGGTGATGGCGGCGGTGCTCGCGGTCGGCGCCCTCGCTCTGGGCGAGCTGACCCTCAACCTGCTCGCCGCCGCGCGCAAGGCCGCCGAGATCGACAGCGGGCTGCGGCGGGTGCGGCCCTACCTCGAGCCGGCCTCGCCGGTATGGGAACGCCCCCGGGGATCGAACATCAGCCTCGAACAGGTGAGCGTCGCCGGGCGTTTATGTGACGTCACACTCGACCTCTCCTACGGCAAGAAGGTCGCCGTCGTCGGCCCCTCCGGCGCGGGCAAGAGCACGCTGCTGGGCGTCATCGCGGGCCTTGTCGAACCGGACGCGGGGCGGGTCGTGCGGCGCGGCGAAGGCGTCGCCACCGGGCTCATGGCCGATGCCCACCTGTTCCACACCAGCGTCGCCGAGAACCTGAGACTCGCCGATCCCCACTCGGACGATCCAGCCGTGAAACACAGTGCCTTGATCGCTGGAATCGACATCGCCGACAAGTACCAGATAAATGTCGGAGAAAACGGCGCGGAGTTCTCCGGAGGGGAAAGGCAGCGGCTCGCCCTGGCCCGTGCCATTCTCGCCGATCCCGCGGTGCTGCTGCTCGACGAGCCGACCGAGGGGCTCGACCCTGACCAGGCTGACAAGGTTTTGGCAAGCGTGCTCGAGCACGCGCGCGAACGCACAGTGGTGCTGGTGACGCACCGCCTCACCGGGCTCGACCGCCTCGGCTTCGACGAGATCCTGGTCATGGATCAAGGACGAATTGTTGAAAGGGACTCGGAAGGTTGGATGCGGGCGCATCTGTCGTGAGGGGACCCACTATCGTTTACCCGACACGCCCATCCGAGGAGGAGTCCATGGCGGCCATCTGGGAAGAGTACGAGATCTCGCCGATCGAGATTGCGCTGCCCGGCAACAAGGTCGGCCTGACGCTGCGGGCCTACCGGATGGCGAGCGCGCTGACCCCGACCGACATCAGCGAGCGCGAGGACGAGGACGACGTCTTCAGCGGCCGCGACTCCAGGCAACCGCTCGATGAGGAGGACCTGCCCGAGTTCGACTGGACCGAGGAACAGCTCAACGAGATCGGCGCGGGCACCGCCGAAGATGAGCTGGCCGAGGATGCCGTGGAGTCCAAGGAGGAGAAGGACGCCAAAGACAGCAAGGACGCCAAGGACGCCAAAGGCAGCAAGGGCAAAAAAGGCGCCAAGGAGGACGAGGAGTCCGACGCCGAGCCCGAGAGCAGCGATCAGGAGGTGCCGATCTTCCTGTCCCACAAGGGAAAGCTGCTGCTGTTCCAGAACGCCGACGGTCTGGTCAAGTTCGTCAAGTCCAAGGCGCCGCACGACATGAGCCAGCTCAAGGACTGGCCGAAGTTCGCCAAGGGGCTCAAGGCGAGCGACGTCGAGGTCGACGAGGATGACTCGTTCGAGCTCGACCTGGTCGTGGAGAACCTGCGCGGCGGCCCCGACGCCTGGGACCCGCCGTTGTTGTTGAGCGCCGGCGAGATCGCCAGGGATCTCGGGTACGCCCTCCAGCTCAAGAAGGTCGTCATCGCCCTCACGCCTGGGTCGCCGCTGGACGATCTCGACGAGGCCTTGCGGGCCACGGGATTCTTCGCGAAGCGCAAGTTGCGTAAAATCGGGACAGAGCAGGCGTCGATCAGTTGGCGAAGCATAATTGGCAAAATCTCTTCCGCTGTGGACTGGCGCGACTGAGCCTGGACGGGAAGTATCAAGACTTGGCACACGTGAGTCCCGGGAGGAGGACGAGTCCGTGGCGCTCGTGCGGGTGTATTGCGGTATCTCATCGGTCGTCGATGCCGATCCGGTTGTCGGCACGCCGGCAAGGCTGACGGCGGCCATCGTCGACGACTCCGGTCGTCTGTTGGAGTATTCCGAGATCAACGATGATCCCGCCGGCTATGCGGCCCTCACCGCCCTGTTCGCCGAGCGCTTCGCCGGCAGCAATCTCAGCATCGCCGTTGACAGTGACGACCTCCTGGTCACCTCCCTGCTCGCCGCCTCCGGTCGCCAGATCGCCTTCACCGACGACGCCACCGCCGAGGACTTCGCGGAGCACTTCGCCGAGGACGGGTCCCTCGAAGAGGTGAACGCGGCGACGGCTCAACACCGCGCGGTGGGTCTGGCCCTCGCCCTGCAAGCCGGAGCCCTCTCCGCCAACGTCAGCGCCCTCACCCGTGAGTTCACCACGCTGAAGCCGATTCTGGCCGCGCACGCCGCTCTCGCCGTCGGCCGCCAGGCCGCCGCCGTCGCGCTGCGCGAGGTGCTTCGCGAGCTCTACCCCGCCGCCCTGCGCGCCTACCCCGACCCCGCCTCCCCGGTCGCCCTGGCGATGCTCGACGCCCTCCCGGAGCCAGGCCTGCTGACCGCCGCCGCCGGGCGCGGGCGCGACGCCGCCGTCACCGTCGCCCAGCGCCTCGTCTCCGAGGGCGTGTGCGACAACGACACCGCGCTCGAGGCGGTCACCGCCCTGCGTGTGGCGATCACCGAGACCCCGCGCCGCAACGGCGCGACCAAGCAGCTGACCGCCGCCGTTGCTGAGGCGGTGCGGGCAAGCGTCGCCGCGGTGCGCTCCACCGACGCCGCCAGCCAGGTCCTCATCGACGCGCTTGCCACGCGGGTGCCGGCGAGCGTCCCGGTGGCCGCCCCGGTCCAGCGTCGCCGCGTGCAGCCCACTCCGATCTCGACGGTCCAGGCCCAGCCGCGGCCGGTGGCGCCACCTCCCGTCGCCCCCGCCCCGGTCTCGCCGGCGCCGATCTCACCCGCGCCGGTCTCGCCAGCGCCGGTGCCTGTGGCCGCCACCCAGCAATACGCCCAGCCCAGCGTTCCTGTGCCCAGCGTTCCTGTGCCCAGCGTTCCGATGCCCAGCGTTCCGATGCCCAGCGTTCCTTTGCCCGGCGTCCCGATGCCGGTCATGCCGCAACCCGTTGCCGCGCAAGGCTTCGCGCCGCTTCCCGGGGCCGACCCGTTCGCGCCGCCGATGTTGCCCGGCCAGCCCGGCGTCGTGGATTCCTATGCGACCCAGCCCTACGCCGCGCAGCCCTACGGCGCCCAGCCCGGCCTGGCCCAACCCGGGGCCGACCCATTCGCCGCGCAGCCCTACGCCGCCCAGCCCGGCCTGGCCCAACCCGGGGCCGACCCATTCGCCGCGCAGGCCTACGCCGCCCAGCCGGAGACCGGTTACCCCGCCAACGGGGCCGCCAACGGAGCCATGGCCGCCAACGGTGCCGGATCCGTTCTGGGGCAGCCGGTTTCGGCGGCGCCCGTGTCGCCCGGCCGGCTCGCGTGGTCACAGAGCACCCCGCCGCCGACCCCGCCCGGCTTCGAGCCGACCCCGGTCGCCGGGTATCCGGCCCTGCCCACCCCGCGGCAACCGGCCGACCCACTGACCCCGTTCGTGCCCACCATCACCAACGCCGCCATCAAGAACGAGCGCGCCAACCGCAACAGAAACCAGGCGCGCACCCCGGTGGCGCCGGACCCGCTCTCCTCCGCCGAGTCCCGCGCCAGTTGGCCCCTCAACGGCGAAGACGACGAGCTTGAAGAGGCCCCACGGCCGACCCGCGTCACGCCGCCGTGGCAGGCCGACGACCTCGTGCTGCCGTCGCTGCGGCTGGTCGAGCCGGACAGCCCCACCTCCATCCCGCAGCCCTCTCTGCGCCTGGTGGAGGATCCGGATCCGCTGACCGCGCCGTCCGTGCTCGACGACGCGCCCCGCTCCGGCGGCGGCCGCGTGCCCAAGCAGCGCCGCACCGAGCGCGCCGCAACCCCGCCGGTCGAAAACGACGACACCGACCTGCTCATCTTCGCCTCCGTCTCCTCGGCGTGGTTCAGCGGCGACGACAGCGAGTCGACGTGGAACTCGGTGATGGACACCGGCTGGCGCGCCGCCGAGGAAGCCTCGCTGCGCCCGTCGATCGGCGGCGAGTCCATGGCCGGCCTGCCCCAACGCGTGCCGCAGGCCAACCTGGTGCCGGGCTCCCCACTGACGACCGAGCGGCCGCTGCGCATCGTCCGCGACGCCGGCGCGATCGCCCAGCACACCAGCAGCTACTTCCGCGGCTGGCGGCGTGGCAGCCAGGAGACCGGTGGCTACGCCGTCGGAGGCCGGCCCGGGCGCGAGTCCGCCAACGGCTGGGACTTCACCCGCGACAGTGACCTGCGCGACGACCGCGGGGAGTATGGCCACCGCGCCGTCAACTACAGGTAGGCAATAGGGGCTGCGCCGAGTAATGTGGCGGAGCCCACGGCTCCCGAGCTTGACCCCGCTCGCCCGTGACCTGCAGCATTCTGGTGCGGCAGTCTGCCATGGGCGGTGAGTCGCCATAGGTGTGAGCTGAAGGAGCAATGCATGACGGGCGTGTACTCCCGGCGCGGTGCGCTGACCACCGGTCTCGGACTAGCCGCGGGAGGGCTTCTGGCCGCATGCAGCACACCCAGCCGCGGCAGCCAGGGGATTCCCACGATCTCGGGCGAGATCGTCGTCGGGGCCAACCTCGAGCTGACCGGCGTCGGGTCGACTCTGGGCCAGCTGCAGGAGCAGGCGCTCCAAGTGAGCGCGCAGATCCTCAACACCAACGGCATTCCGTTCGGGGGGCGGCGGCTCAAGGTACGCCTCGAGATCGCCGACAACGGCGGCAACCCGCAGAGCGCCGGCCAGCTCAGCCAGGAGCTCATCGATCGGGCCAAGGTGAGCGCCATCATCGGCGGCACCACGGTTGAGACGGCGATGGCGATGGTGACCGTCGCCGAGCAGCGCAAGGTGCCACTGCTGTGCCTCAACAGCGGCGACGAGATGACGATCCCGCTGCCCCAGCGCAAGTTCATCTACAAGCTCGGCCCCAACGCGACCGATGTCGCCGTGCTGCTCAGCCGCGAGCTGTACCGCCGCAACCTCACCACCGCGGTGCTGCTGGCCGGTGCCGACGGTCACGGCGAGTCCGGTGTGCGGGCGATGCCGCGTGCGTTCGACTCGGCCGGCGGCACGATCACCCACACGGTGCGGCTGCCCGGTGGGAGTCGTGCTTTCACCGACGCGGCCAAGCAGGTGGCCGCGCTCAAGCCCAAGGCGGTCGTGATCTGGTCGCTCGCCCCCGGCAGCGCCGCCGCCGTCGCCGCGCTGCGCGCGGCCGGCTACACCGGGCCGGTCTTCCTCGATCCGGGCGCGGGCGCCGACGAAACCCTCAGGGGCGCCAACGGAAACGTCATGGAGGGGGCGGTCATCGCCCACTCGACAGTGCTGGGCGGCGCTCCGCTGATGGCCACCACGACCTCCGGCCTCGCCGCGCGCGACTTCATCTACCGCTACATCCAGCAGTACGGGATCTTCGGCGGGTTCGCGCCCTACTCGGCCGACGCGCTCAACCTCATCGCCGTGGCCGCCCGGCGCGCCAACAGCCTTGACCCGAAACGGCTCCGGGGACGTCTGGAGGCCGGCGCGGTGGAGGGCATCACCGGCGCGTACGCATTCCAGCCCATTTCGCACGGAGGCCTCGAGCCCGACGCCCTGGTGCTGTTCACCGCCCACCAAGGCGCCTGGGTGAGGATCTAGCCGGGCCTCCCGCCCGCGCATTTTCGGGGAAAACGCTGCCTCAAACCGCTGGGAGGCAACATTATCCCCAAAGATGCGAGATCACTTGATCATGGGGAGGGCGCCCACCAACTCCGTTCAGGCGAAGCCGTGCTTTCGGGCACGCCTTGGAAATGGCGCGCCTTGGAAATAGAGCACGGACAGTGCAGGGAGGGCCCTCCAAGGGCCCGACCGGTGCCGCGGGAGCTGCGGCGAGCAACCACCGCGGACCGGGGAAATATAAAGGGTTTTAAGCCCCTACCCGCTGCCTGCGCATGGAAAGCACATACTCCACAAGCGAAATCAGCACCTGCTTCGTCGACTCGCGGTTACGGGCGTCGCAGGTCACCACGGGCACGTCGGCGGCGATCGCCAGCGCGTCGCGCACGTCCTGCGCCTGGTGGTACTGCATGCCGTCGAAGCAGTTGATGGCGATCAGGTAGGGCAGCTTGCGATGTTCGAAAAAGTCGATGGCCGCGAAACAGTCGGCCAGACGGCGGGTGTCCACCATGACGACCGCGCCTATGGCCCCCCGGACCAGCTCGTCCCACATGAACCAGAAACGGGTCTGCCCGGGAGTGCCGAACAGATAAAGGATGAGGTCGCGGTCGATGGAGATGCGCCCGAAATCCATCGCCACCGTGGTGGTGGTCTTGTTTGGAATCTGGCGCGTGTCGTCGACGCCCACGCCCGCCGAAGTCATGATGGCTTCGGTGGTGAGCGGCGTGATCTCTGATACGGAGCCCACCAGCGTTGTCTTTCCGACGCCGAAGCCGCCGGCGATGACAATCTTCGCCGATGTCACCCGACCCGTCGTGGGACGTTGCGACACGTCAGAGCCTGCGAAGTCCACTCAGCACCCTCTCAAGCAGTTCTGTGCCAACCGCATCGTTGTTGTCAAATGAGGTTGGTTCGTACACCGCGACCAGACCATCGGCCGCCATATCGGCGATGAGGACCCGTGCCACACCCAGCGGCAGCCTCATCCGCGCCGCGATCTCCGCGAGCGACTGCACCTTGCCATCGCAAAGCGAGGCGATGTGCTGGTGTTCCCTCCCGTGACCGCCGCGCGTCCCGGCCCCTCCGGCCGAGCGCCCGCGAACGGTGGTCTCCACCAAAGCCTCGATCGCAATCTCCAGCCTCGGCCTGGTGCGACCGCGGGTAACGGCGTATGGCCGAACCAGCGCGCCTGTCGGCTCTTCACGATCTGGCATCTTCGCCGTCACCCCCTTTCTCCACCTGCCCAGTCACCCCTGGGCAGAAGACCTCAGCCGAACACTCCAGCGGTGCTGCGCGGCGACGGGGTCAGCGCGTCACCGACCCGGTCCACGAGCAACGCCATCTCGTAACCCACCTGGCCGACGTCGCAGCTGCGCGCGGCCAGCACGGCAAACGATGAACCGTCGGAGATCGACATCAGGAATAGGAACCCATTGTCCATCTCCACCACCGTCTGCAAGACGGCGCCACCCTCGAAGCAGCGTGCCGCACCCTGGGTCAGGCTAACCAGACCCGAGGCGATCGCGGCTAGCTGATCCGCCCTGTCCCGCGGGAGCTCCCGCGAGCTGGCGAGCAGCAGGCCGTCCGCGGAGACCGCGACCGCGTGGGCCACGCCGGGCACCCGGTCGGCGAAGTTGGCCAGGAGCCAACCAAGATCTTGCGTTGTGGTCATGCGTCGCGCTCCTTGCCAGTTTGACCACCGGTCTCTGTCGAGTCGGTGTTGAAGTCATCTTCCTTGTGCTGGGTGCGGCCACGCTGGACACCGCGATGGTAGGCCGACAGCAGACCACGCACACCCTCGGGGGAACGCCTCTGGGTGTTGGTCGCCGCTTTGTCGACCCCGCCCGGCACCAGCTGGGCCATCGGTGTCCGCTTGGGCAACCCCGACTGCGTGGTCTCGGCTGTGTCCATGCGCGAGGCGGCGGCCGACGCGGCGGCCCAACCCTCATCCGCGGCGGTCTGCCAGCTTGGCCGGTAGGCGGCCGGAACCGTCTCGGAGGCCTGCGCCGGCCGAGAGGTCGAACCCCATCCCGCCTGAGCTGTCACCATTTCATCCTTCGAACTCGCACCTTCCGCGTATGGGCTGGTCCTCAGCCCACCACCGTTGCCCTTGGGGTCGACAGCGGCGAACTGTGCGGTGATCGTAAGGTCTGGTTCGCCATAAGTGGGAGGGGTCGTCCCGGCATCGTCCGGGCCGGAGCGGCGCGTGCTGAACCACGCCGACTCCAGCTCGCGGAAGATCGGAAGCTCCATGGTCTCATCCGCGTAAGGGATGTGCTGCGGGACGACGGACGATGACCCCGGCCGGACGGTCGAGAACTCGCCGGTCGGGCTGTGCGTCGGCGACTGCGAGCGATCCTCGGAGACCGGCGGCCATACGGGCGGCGCGGCCGGTGGTGGGACCGAAGGCGGAGACGACACCGGCACGGCCGACACAGGCACCGCCGAAATCGGCGTCTGGGACGCCGGAGGCGGGGTGTCGAACCGGTCGTAGGGTGAACGCTCGTGCTGCGGCCCGGGCGTCTGACGCGGGATCTGAGAACCGTAATGCGAGTCGCTGTCCGACGGCACGGTGCGCCGGGGCAGCGGATCGCCGTTCATGCCGGTGTCGTGCGAAAGCCCGCCGTTGACGGCACCGGTGAGATCGGACCACGCCGGCATGCCGGGGCGGCCGACCGGGGCCAGCGGCGGTGTGACCGGAGGCGGTGGAGTGACCGGAGGTATCGGCATCGACGGCATCGACGGCATGGTCGGCGTCTCGAACCTGCGGCCGGCGCCGCCGCCGCTCTCCAGCGCCAGCGGCGCGGGGAAGGCGGACCGGGGCGGCGGCTGCTGCCGGGACTCGATCGCCGGGGTGACGCTCGGCTCCCGCGAGGGCGCGCCGGCGCGGCCCGCGAGGGCCCGGGGAACCAGCACCGCGGTCGGCAGGGTCACATCGGCGATAATGCCTCGTTCGGCCGAAGAACGCAGCTCGACCTTGACGCCGTGGCGCGCGGCCAGGCGGGCGACCACGACCAGGCCCATCATCCGGGAGACCGCCACGTCGACCAGGGGTGGCGTGGCGAGCCGCTCGTTGACGTCGGCCAGCATGTCCGGCGACATGCCGATGCCCCTGTCCTCGACGTATAGCACCGAGCGGTCGCCGACCCGGCGGGCCTCCACCATGACGGTGGAGTCCGGCGGCGAGAACGCCGTGGCGTTGTCGAACAACTCGGCGATGAGGTGCACCAGGTCGTTGACGGCGTGCGCGGCCACCTCGATGTCGCGGTCGACGATGCCGAACTCGATGCGGGTGTAGTGCTCGACCTCGGACTGCGCGGCGCGAAGCACGTCGAGCAGGGCCGCCGGCTCCCGCTGCACACGGGTGGAGTCGGCACCGGCGAGCACCAGGAGGTTTTCGTCGTTACGCCGCATCCGGGTGGCCAGGTGATCGAGCTGGAAGAGCTCGGCGAGACGGTCGGGGTCTTCCTCACCGCGCTCGAGCCGGTCGAGGTGACCGATGAGCCGGTCGACCAGGATCTGCGAGCGGCGGGCGAGGTTGACGAACATCGTCGCCACCGAGGAGCGCAGCGCGGCCTGCTCGGCGGCGGTGCGGACGGCCTCGAGGTGGACGGCGTTGAACGCCTCGGTCACCTGGCCGAACTCGTCCTTGCTCCGCACAGGTAGAGGTTCAGCGATCTGGTTGGCCACTTGGACCGGTGACATCTGCGCCGACAAGGCCGGGTCGCGCAGCCTCGCCACCGCTTGGGGCAGGCCGTATTGCGCGATGCTGAGCGCGCCGTGGCGCAGCTCGCGTAGTGACCGGGCCATCGAGCGGGCGACCAACCACGCGGACAGGACGGCGACGATGAGCATGCCGAGTACCAGACCGGTCTGCACCAGGATCCGCTGGGTGACGTCGTCACGCAGCTGGCCGGCGGTGGTCTCGACCTTCTGGTCGAGGACCTGCTCCACCCGGCGCACCAGGCCCGCGTGGTCCTTCATCGCGAGGTCCCAGTCGGTGGCGGTGAACGCGGTGATGGCGCTGTTCTCGGGGAGCGCCTCGACGATGCCCTGGAAGTTGGAGGACTTGCGCAGCGCCGGACCGGTCACGGTGCCGGTGTAGAGGTCGACGTCGGCGCCCGGGGCGACCGCCTCGAACATGCGCAGCGCCTGGTCCTGGCCCGTGAGGGTGGCGATGAAGTTCTTGCGCAGATACGGGGTCATCGCGCCCTGGTCGAACGCGTGGTGGACCACGATCCGCTCCTCGGAGAGGAACTCTTTGTAGTTGGCGACCGCGGCGGCGGCGCGCAAGCCGTCACCCAGGTCGGTGCTACCGGCGATCTGGGCGGCCCGCTCACGGATCTCCAGGAGCTGGGTGATCAGTACCTGATACCGGTTGCCCAGGTCCGAGATCGTGATCTTGCGATCGTTCACCGCGGAACGCACGTTCGTCAGGCCGTTGAGCCCGCTGTCGATGCGCTGGAGCAGATCGCTCATGCCGGTGTCGACCCCTTGCAGCGCACCGCGTTGCAGGCCATAGGAGCGCCCGGCGTCGTCGACCGACTTGTTGTTGTCGGCGAAGGTCGTCTTCAACGGTGCCTGAGCCTGCTCGTCGTCCGCGGCCAGGAGCATGACGGCCCCGGCCCGCTCGTTCTGCAGGCTGTCGACAAGGGTGCCCGACTCCTTCACCAGCTGCGAGAGCACGCGCGTGGTATCGGCGTTGGAGACCGTATCGAGGTTGTCCAGCAAACCGTTGGTCCCGATGACCAACGTCGCGAGGACGGGCGGGATCATGATCAGGCCGAGTTTCGCCCAGATCGGCATGTCCCGAAGCCGGCCAAAAGGCCGACGGAGACGCGAAGTGAAGCCTCTCGGCTTACCGGGCCGCTTGCTCACGTCACCGCCTTCCTGTCGGCGCCCGAGGGTTCACGGGCGCGGGGGTCACGCCGGGGCACCGCACATCATCTGACCAAATAAATCGGTCAGACCCCGAGATTCCATCACGGCCAGAACGAAGAAGAAAGCCCAGCCCGTCCTCAATCACTCCGCCAATGCGATGCTCTTGGGGATACAGCCCAATGTTGTTGACGGAGCTACGCACGGTGAGCATGCGAAATGCCCGGGTCGTTCTTCTTGCCGGCCCTTCCGGTTCGGGCAAGTCCTACATAGCTCGGCGGACCGAGCTACCGGTGTTGTGCCTCGACGATTTCTACAAAGACGGCCACGACCCTACCTTGCCGCGCGCCCATGGCACCGTCGACTGGGACGCCCCCCAGTCGTGGGACGGCACCGCCGCACTCCACGCAATCGTCGAGTTGGCCCATACAGGAGCCGCAAAAATTCCCATTTACGACATTGCCCACAGTCGACGATCGGCCGATCGGCTGTTCCAGCTGGACGGATCGCCGATATTCATGGCCGAAGGTATCTTCGCCGCCGAGATCGTTGAACGCTGCCGGGAAGCAGGCGTTTTGGCCGATGCGCTCGCCGTCCAGCGCCCGCCGGTGGTCAACTTCGTTCGCCGCCTCGTCCGTGACCTGCGTGAGCACCGCAAGCCGCCGCGTGTCCTGATCACCCGCGGGATCAGGCTGTGGCGTCGCGACCGTGGAATTTTGCGCCGCCAGATCACGCTCGGCTGCGACCCGATGACTGCGCGTCGCATCTGGGCGCGGGTGCGCGCGCTCAGATCAGCTTGCGATACGCCGGCTTGATCACGTCATTGATGATCGCCAACCGCTCGTCGAACGGGATGAAGGCACTCTTCATCGCGTTGATCGTGAACCACTGAAGCTCCGCCCAGCCCCACCCGAACGCCTCCACCAGCAGCGCCATCTCCCGCGACATCGAGGTGCCGCTCATCAGCCGGTTGTCGGTGTTCACCGTGATCCGGAAGCGCAGGTCCCGCAGCAGCTTGATGGGGTGGCGGGCGATCGAGTCGGCCGCGCCGGTCTGCACGTTGGACGACGGGCACAGCTCCAGCGGGATGCGCTTGTCCCGCACATACGCTGCGAGCCGTCCCAACTGTCCATCAGATGAAATATCATCGACTATCCGGACACCATGGCCGAGACGATCGGCCCCGCACCACTGGATCGCCTGCCAGATCGAGGGCAACCCAAAGGCCTCCCCCGCGTGGATGGTGAAGTGATAGTTCTCTCGCTGGAGGTACTCGAACGCGTCCAGGTGCCTGGTCGGGGGGTACCCGGCTTCCGCCCCCGCGATGTCAAACCCCACCACGCCCACGTCCCGGAAGGCGATCGCCAGTTCGGCGATCTCCATCGAGCGGGCCGCGTGCCGCATCGCCGTGAGCAGCGTGCCGATCCTGATCTGCTGCCCCTGCTCGGTCGCGAGGGCGCTGCCCTCCTCGAACCCGGCCAGGACCGACTCCACCACGCGGGGCAGCGTGAGCCCGGCCTTGAGGTGCTGCTCGGGCGCGAACCGCACCTCGGCATAGACGACACCGTCGGCCGCGAGGTCCTGCGCACACTCGGAGGCGACCCGGCGCAGCGCCGCCTCGGTCTGCATCACGGCCACGGTGTGGGAGAACGTCTCCAGGTAGCGCTCGAGCGAACCCGAGTCGGCGGCGGCAACGAACCACCGCCCCAGCTCGTCGGCGTCGGTGGTGGGCAACACGTGCCGGATCGGGTCGGCCAGCTCGATGATGGTGGCCGGGCGGAGCCCGCCGTCGAGATGGTCATGCAGCAGCGCCTTCGGCGCCGGGACGATTTCGGCGTAGGTGGGACTCACCGGAAGAGCGTAACGAGGAAGCCACGAACTCCCTGCGGGGAAATGCCGAATGGTTGAAGATGGCCGGGTGCTGACCGCCGAGATGACCGCCGCGCTGCGCTGCCCGGTATGTCACCACCCGCTGGCCGGGCAGATCGGCCTGAAATGCCCGCGGGGGCACAGCTTTGACGTGGCACGGCAGGGCTATGTCCATCTGGGGACGGGCGGGCGGATGCCCTCGGGCGACACCGCGGAGATGGTCATGGCGCGGGAGGAGGTCCAGTCCGCGGGCCTGTTCGCCCCGCTGGAGGAGGCGCTGATCCAAACGCTGACCCGAGCGGCGCCGGCCGCGCGGCTGATCGCCGACCTCGGCGCGGGCCCGGGCCGCTACCTCGCCCGGATCCTTGACGAGCGCCCGGAGGCGCAGGGTTTGGCGTTCGACGTGAGCAAGGCGGCGCTGCGGCGGGCGGCCCGAGCCCACCCGCGGATGGGCGCGGTCCTCGCCGACGCCTGGGCGCGGCTGCCCCTCGCCGACGGGAGCATCGACGCCATCGTCAATGTCTTCGCCCCGCGCAACGGCCGGGAGATGCGCCGGATCCTGCGCCCCGGCGGCGTCCTCATCGTGGTGACACCGACCCCGGTCCACCTCGGTGAGCTTCGAGAGGCGGCCGGGCTGCTCGACGTCGACCCGGCCAAGCAGGAGCGCCTGAGCGCCACGCTCGCCGGCTTCACCCCGGCCGGCGACCAGACCGTCCGCTGGCGCCTCGACCTCATGGCGGATCAGGCTCGGAAGATCATCATGATGGGGCCCAACGCTTTCCACGGCCATGACCGGGCCGTCCCGATCGTGACCCACGCCGAGGTGACGATCTCTACGTGGACAGGTCGACCTCTTCCCAGCCGCCGGGCGGATCGTGGTGCGGCCCGGTGAAAACCGTCGCCCACTCCAAGGCCCACCGCCGCTGCCCGATCGCGTTGGCGTCGATGTCGCCGGGCACGGTGTCGCTGTCCAGCTTCAGATACGCCCAGTCCAGGCAGTAATGCAGATCCAGCGCGGCCGCCACGACGGCGGCGTCACGCGGAGCCGACAGCGTGCGCCCCTGCCACTCCGCGAAAGACTCATCTTGCAGCAGGTCGGGGAAGAGCGGGGTGAGCTGCGGCGGCGGTCGCAGGGGGTCAAGGACACTAATTATCCCTAGTACCCAGGCCAGCCCGCCGAGCGCGTCGAGGTGAAGGATGAACGACCGTCGATCCCCTATCCCGGCCGTGATGAACGCCCATTCCGGATCCGTCACATCCGGGGTCAGGTCGTTGCGCTCCAGCCAGGACACGGTCGCGTCGGCCGGCATGCCGAAGGTGAACTCCAGGATCGCGTGCAGGATGACCGCGCGCCGCTCCAGATCCAGCGTCGGGCGCAGCTCGACCAGATCGCCCCCGTCCCACACCAGCGGATAGGTCTCGGGGGGCACGGGAAGGCCAAGGCGCTCAAGCTCGGCGAGGCTTGCCGCCCGGACGGCGAGGGGGTCGGGGGCGGAAACGGGCATGCTCACCCGATCCGGTCGAGGACCAACGGGGTACCCGATAAAGCAGATGAATCGATGGCAATGCCTGACTCCGCCGCTTCCAGCGCCGCCGGAATCTTCGCTGGATCGTCGGCGCGCAGCTCGGCCAGGATCTCCCCCGCCACGACCCGGTCCCCGGGACGCTTGCGCAGGATGACGCCGGCGCCGAAGCTGACCGGATCCTCCTTGCGGGCCCGGCCCGCGCCCAGGCGCCACGCGGCCAGGCCCAGCGCCAGCGCATCGACCTTCTGGAGAATCCCGTCGGCCTTGGCACGCAAGTACTCGATCTCCTTCGCCGCGGGCAGCGGGGCCTCGGGGTCGCCGCCCTGCGCGCGGACCATCGCGCGCCACACATCCATCGCCCCGCCGCCGGCCAGCACCTTCACCGGGTCGACGCCGTCAAGCCCCACGGCATCAAGCATCTCCCGCGCCAGGGCCAGCGTCAGCTCGACGACGTCGGCGGGGCCGCCGCCCGCGAGCACCTCGAGCGACTCCTCCACCTCGACCGCGTTGCCGATGGCGCGGCCCAGCGGGGTGTTCATGTCGGTCAGCAGTGCCACCGTTTCGACGTTGTGCGCACGCCCCAGCTCGACCATGGTGCGGGCCAGTTCCCGAGCCTGGTCCAGGGACTTCATGAACGCACCCGAACCCACCTTGACGTCGAGCACCAGCGCCGACGTACCCTCGGCGATCTTCTTGCTCATGATCGAGCTGGCGATGAGCGGGATCGCCTCGACCGTGCCGGTCACATCCCTTAGCGCGTAAAGCTTCTTGTCGGCCGGGGCCAGCCCTTCCCCGGCCTGGCAGATGACGGCGCCCACCCGCTCGAGCTGCGCGATGAACTCCTCGTTGCTCAGCGCCGCCCGCCAGCCCGGGATGGACTCGAGCTTGTCGAGCGTGCCGCCGGTGTGCCCCAGTCCCCGGCCGGACAGCTGCGGCACGGCCGCGCCGCACGCCGCCACCAGCGGGGTCAGCGGCAGCGTTATCTTGTCGCCCACACCACCCGTCGAGTGCTTGTCCACCGTGGGCCTGGTGACTCCGCTCAAGTCAAGCTTCTCGCCGGAGGCGATCATCGCCGCGGTCCACCGGGCGATCTCGCGATCGTCCATGCCCCGCAACAGGATCGCCATCGCCAGCGCCGACATCTGTTCATCCGCGACGATCCCGCGAGTGTAGGCGTCGACAACCCAGTCGATCTGCGCGTCGGACAGACCGCCGCCGTCCCGCTTGACCCGGATGACATCCACCGCGGCAAAGGCCATCTCAGATACCCCCGGTGATCGCCTCGATGTCGGCGGGCCCGAACCCGTTCGGCAGCAACGTTTCCATCGGCAACGGGCCCTCCTTGGAGTCGACGAGCATGCGCGGCCCGCCGTTCTCCCACATCAGCTGGCGGCACCGGCCACACGGCAGGATCGGCTCGCCGGAGGCGTCGACGCAGGACAGCGCGACCAGGCGGCCGCCGCCCGTGGCGTGAAGCTGCGAAATCACGCCGCACTCGGCGCACAGCACCACGCCGTAGGCGGCGTTCTCCACGTTGCATCCGGTGACCACGCGGCCGTCGTCCACCAGGCCCGCCGCCCCGACCGGAAACTTCGAGTACGGGGCGTAGGCCCGGTGCATAACGTCCACCGCGGCGTGCCGGAGGCTTTCCCAATCAACCCTTGACATATGGCTTTCCGTCGGCTGCTGGAGCCCTAACCCTCCCCACCAGTCCGGCCACCGCCAGGATGGTGGCGACATAGGGCAGCATCGCGATGAACTCGCGAGGGATCTCGGTGCCGAGGATCTGCAGCAGCGTCGACAGACCGCCGGCGAACCCGAAGAACAGCGCGGCGAGGAACGCCCCCACCGGATGCCAGCGCCCGAAGATCATCGCTGCGAGCGCGATGAAGCCGGCGCCGCCCGTGACGTTCTTGGTGAAGCCGGTGGTGGCCATCATGGAAAAGTATGCCCCGCCCAGTCCGGCGACGAGCCCGGCCAGTAAAACATTGGTGTACCTGAGCCCCAGCACCCGTACCCCGACGGTGTCGGCCGCGGCCGGGTGCTCGCCGACTGCCCGAGTCCGCAGACCCCACCTTGTCCGGAACAGCGCCACCGTCACCACGATCACGAAGATGAACGCCAGGTAGGTCAGGAAGGTGCCCCGGAACAGCGCGGGCCCAATCACCGGGATCTCCGACAGGCCCGGGATCTTCCAGACCGGCAGCCGCGGCGGGTCGTTGAACTGGCCCTGGTTCTTCTGCATCAGCTGCTCGTACAGGTACCCGGTCAGGCCGAGCGCGAACGCGTTGAGCACGATGCCCGCCACGACCTGGTCCACGAGGTACCGGATGCTCAGCACCGCGAGCAGCGCCGAGATCAGCGCCCCGCCGATCGCCGCGCCGATCAGGGCGGCGAACCAGTTGCCGGTGACCGTGCCGACCAGGGCCGCCAGGAACGCGCCGGTGAGCAGCTGCCCCTCGATCGCCACATTGACCACGCCGGTCCGCTCGCACAGCACACCGGAGAGCGAGCCGAAGATGAGCGGGAGCGCGGCGGCGATCGTGACGGCGCTCAGCGTGCCGAGCGCCACCGAGCCCTCGCGCGCGGACACCAGCCAGCACATCGCGGAGATGATGAAGCACAGCAGCGCGAGGCTGACCCACAGGCCATAACGCTTGCCGGTCACCAGCAACGCCAGCGCCGCCGCGACCGAGAGCAGGCCGAAGACGAGGGCGCCGGCGACGCCGTTGATGGCGAAGCTCGCGCCGGAGACGGTCTCGCCGAGGAAGAACTTGGCCGGGGCGCCGCTGGCCCGCACGGTGAACAGGATCGTGCCCAGCACGGCGATGACGGCGAGGACCGCGCCGGTCTTGCGTTCCCTCGTCCAGTACCCGGTCGGCACGTCGAGGGCGACATCTATAGTTGTCGAAGTCGATGACATAACAGTTGCGCCTACCCCTTCGCCAGAACGGCGCTAGCCGCCTCGGACGGCGATTTGCGCAACCGGAAGATCGACTTAACCAGCATGGGTGCCGCGACGAAGATGACGATCATCGACTGGATCACCGTCACCAGCTCGTTGGAGACCCCGGCGAAGGTCTGCATGGCCTGGCCGCCGGATTGCAGCGCACCGAACAGCAGGCCCGCCGCGGCCACGCCCCACGGCTTCACCCGCCCGAGCAGGGCGACGAGGATGCCGTTGAACCCGATCTGCCCCACGACGCCGTTGGTAAGCACCTGCGCCGTGCCGAGCACCATCGTCGCGCCGCCGAGCCCGGCCAGCGCCCCGGCCAAAGCCATGGTCACCGACACGGTCGCACCAACCTTCATACCCGCGGTACTCGCCGCGTTCGGGTTGTACCCGACCGCGCGCAGCTCAAAGCCGAACCGGCCCCGGTTGAGCAGCCACGCCATCGCCCACGCCGCCAGCAGCGCCAGGATGATGCTGAGGCTGACCCGCAGGCTCGGATCGAAGATCTTCGGCAGCAGCGAGGATCCGTACACCTCCTTGGAGATGGCGTCGGTGCGGGCCGGGTCCTTGATCCCCGGCTGCAGGATGTACCAGCCGAGGAAGAGCGCCGCGATGTAGTTGAGCATGATGGTGACGATGACCTCGTGGGCTCCGGTCTTGGCCTTGAGGACACCGACTACACCGCCCCACAGCCCGCCGAAGACGATGCCCACGATGAGCGCCAGCGGCAGGGCGATGATCGCCGGCAGGTCGAGCAGGATGCCGATCGTGCCGGCCCCGATCGCCCCCATGATCGCCTGACCCTGGGCACCGATGTTGAACAGCCCGGCGCGGAACGGGATCGCCACGGCCAGGCCGGTCAGGATCAGCGGCGCCGCGTTGGTCAGCGTCTCCGAGATCGGCCGCAGCACCTGCTGCCAGGTGGTCATCCCCCAGAACCAGCGGTTGAGCGTGTCCGGGTTGACGATGGCGCCCTTGAACATGTCGCTGTACGCCTTGGCAATGAAGTCCCAGCTCGCCTGGAGCGTCTGCAGCGGCTGGTAGAAGAAGTAGGCCCACTGCTGGCGGACCGCCTCGTCGCCCAGCACCATCAGCACCGCGCCGACGGCCAGCGCCAGCACTACCGCCAGCGCCGTGACGGTGAAGGTGTTGTCCGCGTACAACTCCTCCCTGAACCGCTGCCAGAAGGTCTTGTCCCCGCGGTGGCGCTCGGGCTTCCCCCCGGTCAGGTAGGGCCGGCCCTCCTCGCGGCGGGGCGGGCTCTTGTCCGGCGAGGGCGCGGCGCCCTCGGGTTCTCCGGCCGACGTCATGACGGCTCCTCCCCTTCTCCGGTATCGGTGACGCCGGCCATCAGCAGGCCAAGCTTTTCTCTTGGGGTGTCAGGGGGTACCACAGCCAGCACCCGGCCCCGGTACATGACCGCGATCCGGTCGGCCAGCGCCACCACCTCGTCAAGCTCGCTTGAGACCATGAGCACCGCCGTGCCGACCTCCCGCTCAGCGATGATGCGCTTGTGGATGAACTCGATCGAGCCGACGTCCACGCCTCGGGTGGGCTGGGCGGCGATGAACAGCTTGAGCGGGCGCGACATCTCGCGCGCGATGACGACCTTCTGCTGGTTGCCGCCGGACAGCGAGCCCGCCGGCTGCTCGGCCGACTGGGTGCGGATGTCGAACTCGTCGACCCGGCCGCCCGCCGACTCCACGATCGCCTTGGGGTTGAGCGAGAACCTGCCGCCGAACGGCTGGGAGCGATACAGATCCAGCACCAGGTTCTCCGCGATGGAGAACTCCTTGACCAGGCCGTCGACGCTGCGATCCTCGGGTACGTAGCCCACGCCCGCCTTGAGTACGTCGCGCGTGTCCCAGCCGGTGACGTCCTGCCCGAGGAGGCTGACCTTGCCCGCCTGCGCCTCGCGCAGGCCCATGATCGCCTCGACCAGCTCACTCTGGCCGTTGCCCTGCACACCGGCGATGCCGAGCACCTCGCCCGAGCGCACCTCGAGATCGACCCCGTCGACCGCGCGGTGCAGCCGGTCGTCGGCCACGATCAGCTGCTCGACCTGGAGGACCAGCTCACCGGGCGGGGTGTCCTTCTTGGGCACCTCGAGCACCACGCTGCGGCCCACCATCATCTCGGCCAGCTCCGACTCGGGCGCCGTCGGCTCGGCGGTGCCGACCACCTTGCCGCGGCGGATCACGGTGATGCGGTCGGCGACCGCCTTGACCTCACGCAGCTTGTGGGTGATGAACACGATCGACTTGCCCGCCCCCTTGAGGCCGCGCATCACCATCAGCAGCTCATCGGTCTCCTGCGGGGTGAGCACCGCGGTCGGCTCGTCGAGGATGAGCAGGTCCACTTCGCGGGTGAGCGCCTTGACGATCTCCACCCGCTGCTGAATGCCGATGGGCAGGTCCTCGATCACCGCGTCCGGGTCGACCGGCAGCCCGTACTGCTCGGAGACCTCGCGCACCAGCCTGACGGCGGCGGCGTGGTCGAGGAAACCGCCCTTGGCGGGCTCGTGGCCGAGCATCACGTTCTCGGCGACGGAAAAGACGGGGACCAGCATGAAATGCTGGTGGACCATGCCGATGCCGGCGGCGATGGCGTCGTTCGGCCCCCTGATCTTGATGGCCTTGTCGTCCGCCAGGATCTGGCCCTTGTCCGGCTGAAGCAGCCCGTACAACACGTTCATGAGGGTCGACTTGCCCGCGCCGTTCTCCCCGAGCAGGGCGTGGATCTCGCCCGGCTCCACGGTCAGGCTGATGTCGTCGTTCGCGACGAGGTCACCGAAGCGTTTGGTGATACCGCGCAGTTCGAGTTTCAGCGCTGCCTCCTCATCCGGAAGTCCCTAACGTCCGCCCATTGTGGAGGAACGAAGGGCCGCCGCGAAACCGGACGTCCGGTTTCGGCGGCGGCCTGTTCGCTATCACGGCCTACCAGGTGATGATCTCACCGTGGCAGGTCACGCGGGGTCACTTCGGCTGGGCCGGTGAGGTGACCTTGATCTTTCCGCTGATGATGTCGGTCTTGAGCTGGTTGATCTCGGCCTTGAGACCAGCGTCGATCTTACTGTCGAACTCGTGGTACGGGGCGAGCGAGACGCCGTTGTTGGCGAGGGTCCCGAGGAACCCGCCGGTGAGCAGGGTGTCCGGGGCGCCGGCCGACTTGAGGGTCGCCTCCTTCACGCCGTCCTTGGAGTTCTTGACGACGGTGCTGAGCATGACCGAGCAGTACTTGGTCGTCTCGCAGCCGTCGGCGTCGACCCAGATCACCGAGAACTTGCCGGCGGCGGCCGAGTCGGCGGTGCCCAGGCCCGCGCCACCCGCGACCGGCATGATCACGTCGGCGCCCTGCGAGGCGAGCTGGTCGGACTGCTGCTTGCCCAGGTCCTGCTTGACGAAGTCGTCGGTGAACAGGCCCTGCTGGGTGTCCTTGTTCCAGCCGAGCACCTGGACGTTCTTGCCCTTGGTGGTGTTGTAGTACTTGACACCGTCGGCGAAGCCGTCCATGAAGATCGTCACCGGCGGGATCTTCATGCCGCCGTAG
>Ga0075418_10000131_pt1 | contig 66250 bp, 45 predicted proteins | sample SoiMetdeltSBSDD2_FD_81776 | JGI IMG/M metagenome (GOLD analysis project Ga0075418, IMG submission 81776) | Bulk soil microbial communities from a Populus tree surrounding site in Tennessee, USA - Soil MetaG P. deltoides SBSDD2 | ecosystem: Environmental > Terrestrial > Soil > Tree plantation...
GTGGTCGTGCCGGCCGACGAAGTCCGCCACTGCAGTTGGCAGTTGGTGTGGCACCACCACCGCCGGCGTCGCAACGGCATACCCCCGTCGGGCAGGCTCAGGTGCGGTAAGGCTGGGATCGTCGTTGAGCACCGCCCGTTCGAGATCGCTCAAGGCCGGGCCGGGCTCGAGGCCGGTCTCCTCAACCAGGACGGCCCGTACGCTTCGGTAGGCGGCGAGCGCCTCAGCACGGCGGCCGCATCTGTAGAGGGCGGTCATGAGCAGCGCGGACAGCCGTTCGCGTAGCGGGTGATCCTCCACAAACGCCGCGAGTTCATCGACGATCTCCGCGTGCTGGCCGAGGCTGAGCTGGATGTCGAGCCGGTCTTCCAACGTGGACAAGCGGAGCTGAGTCAGCCGGGTGGCCATCGTCGTGACCATCGGCGTTGCCGGAACATCGGCCAGCGCTTCACCTTGCCAGAGCGATAACCCGCTTGCCAGGTGCCCCAGGGCCTCAGCCAACCTACCCTCGCTGACGCATACCTTGCCGGTGCTGACTCGCCGCTCAAACACATTCGCGTCGAGCGCGTCGGCATCGGTGACCAGTTCATAGCCCAGAGAACGGGTGACGATCTCCCCAGCCGCGCCCGCCTTCAGCAGCCGCCGCAATCTCATGGCGTAACCGTTGACCGCGGTCGTCGCGGTCCGGGTTGGGCGATCGCCCCAAATGTCATGTATCAACCGATCCTTGGCCACGGTGCGGCCCCGTTCCGCCAGGAGCACCGACAGCATTACTCGTTGCCGCGGCTCGTTGATCGCTGTCCATTTCGCGCCGTCCCAGACCCGCAGCGGGCCGAGAAGTCGTATCCGCATGAATAGTCCACCCATCGAGGCATTTCACAGCGGCTTTATTCCGAGATTATCGCCTTCGCCTAACCTCCTCGACGGGCAGAGAAGCGAACATTTCACAACCAACTGCCTAGAAAGGGGATACGAGCATGAGCTCGTCCATTCGACCAGCGGCTCACAATGATGTGCCTCTCGAAGCGCCGCGTAGGCAGAGCGGGGTACGTGGCAGCATCCCCGGCGTCACGGCCGGGGCCGTCAGTCTTATGATGTTCGCCGCATTTGCTGCGTGGGCCATTAATTCCCGGCAGCTCGAACCGGCAAACTTCGATACCCCTACGTGTGTGCGCCAAATCGACTACCTCGGTGTCAAGACCGAATGGTTCTTCGACCCGTGTGTCCCGGCGGACAGCCCGTTACCACCCGACGTGCAGACGGCTCTCTACCAGGATTGGGTGGAGACCTACTGCGACTCTCCGTCGGCATCTCCTACGCCACCGGCGTCTCCCCCGCCCACGTTGGCTACCGCCCGCGCCAATGCCCAAGCGATTTTTCCTACCGAGACGGCTACGGCGACCATAGCCCCAACCGAAACTGTCACTCCCACCGCGACAGTGCCGCCATCCGAGACCCCGGATCCGAGCGGGAGCCCGAGTCCGGACCCCAGTGGATCGCCCGCGCCCAGCCCGAGTGCTTGCCCCACACCGACTCCAACCTCACCTTCGCCCTCGCCAAGCGAGCCAACCCCATCGCCGAGCGGGCCAACCCCATCGCCGAGCGGGCCAACCCCATCGCCGAGCGGGCCAACCCCATCGCCGAGCGAGCCAACCCCATCGCCGAGCGAGCCCACTCCTACTCCAACCGGGACGGAAAGCCCTTCGCCGACGCCGTCCGAAAGCCCGGCTCCCTGTGCCGAGGAAACCTCGAGTGCCTCGCCCGACACGAAACTGGAGGATGCGAAGAAGGACCGCAAGTGCTTCCCGGACCGCGAACCCTCGGAACCTGTTGTCGTAGTAGCGACCGGAGACTCGGTCACCTCCGCACACATCCAGAACTCGCACGGTCTGGATTGCCCTGCCACGACCGCTTCTGATATCCGTAAACTTCCCGGCAACGACATGAATACCAGCTATGTCGGGCAGTACAGCGATACAAATACCAGTGTGGTGGAGTACTACAACTTCGCGCGTACCGGCTTCGACACGCAGCAGATGCTGACGGCTGGAACCGACGAAAAGGATGCCTGTGACAACAAGTGGGGCCGCGGCTCCCCGCCGGTGACCCTGGCGGACACGGCTATCCGCAAGGCCAAGACCGACGAACGCAAGGCATACTTCGTGACCACCGGCGGTGTCAACAACACCAACTGGACCAAGGTGGCGGAGGGCATCGCCAAGTGCGGCGTTGTCGATGAGTTCCGCCGGCACATCCAGAAGTACATTGTGGACAAGAAGCTGCCATGGACCGCCACTTTGCACTGGTACGACGCCGACGGCAAGGAGATAGCCAAGGGCAAGGCGATACTGGGCGGCGCGTGCCATGGCAAGGTCAAGGGCGATCTCACTGATGTCACGTACATTCACAAACGCATTGAGATTCCGACCTACGACGGGCCGGACAAGTACAAGCAGATCGGTACCGATGCCAAGGACATCGTCAACAAGATGCTCACGGCCGGCGCCGACAAGATCGTGTGGATGGGGTACTACGACCTCACACCCGCGAAGATCAATGTGGGTAACTTCGCCGAGACCTACCGACTCAAGCTGTCCGAGAAGGTGCAGGGATGGCTGCCCGGGAAGATCCCCTCGTACGAGGTGGAATTGGTATCTGACGACGATTGGAAGAAGACCGCGAAGAAGTGGATAGGCGAACTCAACGCCGCGGTCAAGGACAACCTGCCAGCAAACGCCAAGGTCAAATTCCAGGCCGCACCCGAGCTAGACGCTGACAAGATCCAGAAGACGATGGTCGGCGGGTGCCCGCACCCCAACAAACCCGGGCATGCCGAGCTAGCGAAGACCTTGGATACCGCGTTTAAGGCTATCTAATTCAAAATCATCACGCCCGCGTAGGCGGCGAGCTGAACGATGGTGATCATATCTCTGGTCTCCTTTCGATCTGCTCGCCGCCAACCTGTTCATGCTGTCGCGGTGGTCGAGTACCGGTTTCGCGCAGTGAAGGAAGTCTGGGCTGGCTCACCGGTTGGCGACGTGGCGGCGAGGCCTAGCAAATCCGCGGCAGTCGCTTCATTCCTCGCGGCGCCGGTTCGAGCAGGACGGGCGTGCCGGGTTGACGGATCGGTCGCGGCGGACAACCCGAAACGCGTGCATAGGAGCATATAAACCGAGGTGTGAAACAGTTCGCCTTCGTACGCTGTTGCGATGGATACTGGGCCGGACCCGGCGCGTACCCGCATCGCGCTGGTCGGATGCGTGGCGTTGTTAGGCGTGACCGCGGCCCTGGTGGGCACGGTGGTTCCGGCCTGGGCATACCCGATCATCAACACCACCGTCGCCGTAGCCCTGATTGCCATGGCTCTGGCCGCTGCTGCCACTCCGGTCGCGATCGGTCTCACGTTGGGCCGGCGCGCGGTTATTGCGACCGCGATCGGCTTGATATCGGTGGCCGCTGTCCTTGCCGCGGGCTGGACGTTACCGTCCATCCGGCAGGTGTTCACCACGAGCCCGGCGGCTAGCATGAGCTCAGCCACCGCACCGTCCAGCCGTTGATCGCCGAGCTGTCGGCCTTCACCGTCACCTCGCCTTGGAAACCGCCGGGCCAGGAGTTGATGGTTCGGTACGTGGCGCTGCACGCCCCAGTCGTCGGTGCCCCGGTCGTCGGAGGGGTGGCCTGCATAGACGGCGACCGTCGCCCTCTGCCGGGGTAACCGCGGGAACCCCAGGGTGGGGTACCCGCGGGGTAGGGAGGGCGTCAGAACGCCAGTGTCCAGTTGGTGAGGGTGCCCGAGGCTCCACCGGAGATGTCCTCGACGCGCAGCTTCCATGTGCCCGATGCCGGGGACGTGCTGGCGTCGATGGTGTAGGTCTTCTTGATGTTCGCGCCGGTGTCCGTCGTGGACGTCGCTTTCACCAGGTACGGCCTGCCGTTCGGGTCCAGGAGCTGGATCTTCAGGTCGCCCCGCTTCTGGTGCGTGATCTCCACGTGCACCTTGAGTTCTTTGGGGGCATTGCCGGTGTACCCGCTCACGGTGATCGGCGAGTCCACCGGGCCGGGGTTGGGGATGGCCAGTGCGGCCTGGTTCTCGAACGAGGGGAACGTCAGTGACCAGGCGGTGAGGAAGCCCCTGGAGCCCGCGGATGTGTCCTGGGCGAGGAGCTTCCAGGTCCCGTTGGCCGGGGAGGCGCCGGCGTCGACCTGGTAGGTGGCGCTGATGGTGCCGCCGTTCTCGCTCGCGTTCGCCGGCCTGACGAGGTATGTCCGGCCGTCGGGGGCGAGTAGGTCGATTTTCAGGTCACCGCGCCATTCGTGCGTGGCGCCCACGTACACCCGCAATGCCCCGGCGGCCTTGCCGGTGAGGCCGTCCACCGTGACTTCCGAGGTGAGTGTTCCCGGGTCCGCGATGAGATAAGACCCCGTTTTCTCGTACGAGTGGGGGAACGTCAGCGCCCAGGAGGTGAGGGTGCCGTTGGCGCCCGCGCCCATGTCCTGGACGAGAAGCTTCCAGGTTCCGTTGGCCGGGGCGGTGTCCGCGTCGACCGTGTAGGTGGCGCTGATGGTGCCGCCGCCCTCCGCCGACAGCGGTTTGAGCGGGTACGCCTGGCCGTCGGGGGCGACCAGATCGATCCTCAGTTCGCCGCGCCAAAGGTGCGTGAGACCCACGTACACCTTCAAGGCATTTGATGCGTTGCCGGGAACGCCGTCGACCGTGATCGGCGCCTGCAGGGTTCCCGGGTCGGGGATGGCGTAGTCCTTCTGGTCGACGATCGTGGTCGGGCGGGGCTTGGGGTCCAGGGATTCCGCGGGCGTTCCGATGAGCGCCTGGCCAATGTCGATGCGGGGGGTGCTGCCGCCGGTGTACGTGATGGTCTTGCCGGTGAAGCTCAGCCGTGTCCGCAGGGCCGCGATGGTCTCGCTGGGGAACGCCTGCCGAAGGATCGCCAGGCTGCCGGACACATGGGGGGCGGCCATGGAGGTGCCGCCTTTGGAGCCGTAGCCGCCGCCGGGAACGGAGGAGACGATGCCGGTGCCGGGGGCGAAGAAGTCCAGCAGCGGGCCGCTGTTGGTGAAGGTGGACAGCTGGTCGTCGTCGGTGGTGGCGCCGACGGTGATGGCCGAGGACACGCAGCCGGGGGCGGTGACCGCGTCGGTGTAGCCGTTGTTGCCGGCCGCGACAACGGTGGCGACACCCGCGGCGAGCAGAATGTCGATGATCGCCTGACGGGGGTCGGTGTCGCAGGCGACGGTCCAGCGGCCGGCGCCCAGCGACAGGTTCGCGGCGATGACGTTGGTCCCGGCCGTCTTGAGCGCGGAGACCTTCTCCAGTCCCTTGATCTGGGAGCTGGTGAAGCTGAGTATGCACGGGCTGGCACCGGCCCCGCAGTAGTCCTCGGAGTCGAATTTGGAGAACACCTGGATGGCGACGATGTCCGCGCCGGGGGCGACACCGCGGGTGGGCGCGCCGCTGATACCGGCTCCGTTGCCGGCGGCGATACCGGCGACGTGGGTTCCGTGGGAGCAGGTGTCGCCCATCGTGGCGCACGGGCCCGCGTCGGCGTCGGCGCTGCCGGTGCCCTCTTGCTCGGTCGTACCGTTGGGGCACAGGCTGGTGGCGCCGTAGGTGTCGTCGTTGACGGAGTAGCACGCCTCGGTCCTGACCCGGTTGCCGAGGAACGGGTGCCTGGTGGCCACGCCGGTGTCCAGGACGGCTATCGCAGTGCCCGCACCGGTCTTGCCCGCTGCGAAGGCCTTGTCGCCGCCGATGAGGGGGACGCTTTCGTTCAGCGTCGCCGGCGCCGGAAGGTCTTCGGTGACGCTGACCAAGCCCGGTTGGCCGGCCAGCTTGGTCAGGCCGTTCTTGTCGACCTTGAGCGTGACCATCGGCAGCCTGTCGAAGGACTGCACCTTCGTCCCGGCGGCCGTCGCGGTGGGCAGGTCCGCGCGGTCCTTGGCGACGACGTTGACGCGGACGGTGCCGCCGTTTTGGGTCTTGCGTAACAGCGACGGTTCGATCGTGTCGTTCTCCGCTACGGAGGCCAGGTTGTTGCCGAGCAAAGTGGTGATGTCCGCCGGTATCGCGGCGAGCACCATGGCCGCCACCGTGGCGGTGGCCGTGGCCCATTGGGGTTTCTTCACGTTGTACTCCACCGAGAAGGGGTGCGTGGGTAAATGGCGCGTGGTGATTGGGTACCAAAAGGGCCGGGCAGCAAGGGTTTCTCGCCGCCCGGCCCTAGGACTTACCTGGTCGCGTTCGCGCCGTTCCTCGGGTTTCCACCCCAGGTCACAGCTGTGTAATAGATGAGGGCCGTACCCCTGCACGCGCTCGTGAACCAGTAACGCGGGCAGGTCTGCCAGTAGGTCATGCTGTACATCGCGAGGTCGGTGGCGCCCTTCTGCGGGCGGTCCAGATAGTAGGAGTACCCCTTGTAGGTGTTGCCGATCGTTCCGTAGCCGTAGTCGTGCGAGTCGCACGCGGATCGGAAGTCCCAGCCGAACGGCCTGTCCGGCGCGCTGGTGCAGTGGTCGTGGTTGATGCCGACCACCCAGGCGCCGGTGGGAGTCTGCTTCCAGTACGGGTAGTGCCAGCCGTAGTGGGCGACCCACGAGGCGCAGCCGGCCCTCGTGTACCACATCCAGGTCCCAGCGGTGAAGCAGAACTGGGGGTACGCCTGCGGGTCGGTGATCTCCCCGCCGACGAACTCCCCGGCTGGCGGGGCTCCGCTCTCCGGCTGGGACAGGCTCGGCGGGCCCTGCAACGTGTTGCCTGGTGCGGGGCTCGTACCGACGGTCTGGGCCGCTTGCGGAGCGGCGGCGTTACCGACGTAGGTCAGGTCCCAGCGGGCACCGTCGTCGGTGGTGGCGGTGGTCAAACGGCGGTTGCCGTCATAGGTGTAGCTGTTGAGGTCGCTGCCCGCGGCCGGGTTGGTCACCTTGCGCAGCAACTTCGAGCTGTCGTAGGAGTAGCGGGCCAGGGTCTGCACGGTCGACCCGGTGGTGAGGGTGATCTCCTTCACCTGGCCGTTCACATCGCCGAGGACTGTGCCGGACGCGGTGGTCGCGGTGGCGTAGGTGACCCTGATCGACTGCGCCGGGGCCTCGCCCCGGACGGGTTCGTTGACGGTGGACACCCGGCCCGCGCTGTCATGAGAGATCGTGGACTGATTGAACGCCTTGTTGCCCACCGCCGTGACGCGCCAGTTGTCGCCGCCACCGCCGACCTGCTTCCAGGTGAACGAGGGCTTGAGGTCGGCCGCGGAGATCGGCGTGCCCGACTGGTCGACGAAGACATCGTCGCCTGCCGCGACCTGGGTCAGGTCAACGTTCAGCGTCTCCACGACGGTCGTCTTCAACATACCGGCGAGATCGTCCCACTTGATCGTCTCGACCAGTGTGGAGCCGTCAGCGGCCCGGTAGGTGTTGACGCTGCCGCCGTTAGGACCGGCGACCGAGTCGGTCACGTTGTAGCGGGTGGATTGGTTGCTGACCAGATCGGTCGTGGTGATCGCACCGGAGCTCGGGGTGAGCTTGCGGCTGAGCTGTCCGCCGAGGAAGTCGGCTTCCCAGCTCGGACCGAACACGCTGAGGTCGGAGCGGTTGGCGGGTGCGTCCTGTGCCTGCGAGACGCCTTGGATCCGGCCCACAACGGTGTGGGACCGGCCCATCAGACCCACCGGCACGTCATTCTCGGAGATCTGGTAGCTATTGCGCGCGGACAGATACATTCCGAGACCGATGTTCTGGATCTCGCCCTGGGCCAGGGGCTGTTGGGGCGGCTCAACTGCCGAAGCGCCCTGCTGCGGGAGCAGCAGGACCACCATCGACACGGCGGCGACGACAGGGATTGCGGTTCTTCGCATACTTTTCCTCGGGAGAAGTCGATCAATTGATCGATGATAATAAATATTAAGGAGTGCGAATGCTTGAACACCGACCTCGCGCTGCGCTGGAAAGGCGGCGGATCACCGACCTGTCCGTGCCCTTCAAACGCACGCCGCCGCGGCGGCTACGCACTGGCGAGGACACTATTGACCTGTTACGCCGCTTGGCCGTCCACCATCTGGAAACCACGATGTGCCCTGACCGACGCGATGTGGCTCATCGCGCTCACGCCAGCCGGTCCCGCACGGTGATGGCCATCGCCGGGCAGGCCGATGCTGCAGCTCGGGCGTCCGCCCACTCCTCCGTCGGGGGATCAGCGTTCTTGAGCACGGCCACGCCGTCTTCGTCGAGATCGAACAGCCTGGGCGCCGCGAGTACGCAGCCGCCCGACCCGATACAACGGCCATCGTCGAGCTCGACGTGCACGGAGCCAACCTCCGGCCGGCTCATTGAGCTGCTCCGGCATGGTCAGCTTCGGCGTCGAAGATGACGGGGACGGAACTCCAGTGGTTGCCGAACAGGACCTTGCGGTCCATCTCGGGCTCGCCAGCCAACCGCACCATGGAGAAGCGCTTCCTCAGTTCCTCGAGCAGGACGCGGATCTCGAGTCGGGCCAGCGCAGCCCCGAGGCATGCGTGTTGGCCGAACCCGAAGGCCAGATGTGTCTGGTCAAACTTGCGCGAGACATCGAGATTGTTCGAGTGAGGGAAGACCTCCTCGTCGAAGTTCGCCGCCATGAAGAAGTTGAAGACCCGCTGCCCCGGGTGCATGACCTGGCCGCGCACCTCTGTCTCTTCGACGACGGTGCGGCCGAAGCCACGCACCGGGCTGACCCACCGAAGCAGTTCCTCCGCAGCGTTCTTGGTGGTCTGCGCGTCCTGACCGATCTTCTCGTACTCGGCCGGGCGTTGCGCCAGCGCCGCGATGCCGCCGGAGAGCACGTTCCTTGTCGTCTCGCTCCCAGCTGTCATCAGGCCACTGATCATCATGTGCACTGTTTCGTGGCTGATCGTGCCAGCGTCGCGGGCGGCGAGTAGCGCGCTCACCACATCGTCGCCGGGGTTCTGACGGATGCGCTCGAGGTGTTCCTCGAAGTACAGACGCATAGGGCCGAGTCCGCCAGCCGCCTCCATCAGCTCTTCATGCGATCGGGCACTGCCCACCTTCATAATCTCGTCGCTCCAGTAAAGGAGCTTGTCCTGATCCTCGACGGGCATACCGAGCAGCATCGCGATGGCAATCGCGGGCAGCGGAGTTGCCACCGCATTGGTCCAGTCGACCGGTACGCCCGGCTTGACCTTGTCAAGCAGGTCCTGGCAGATCTCCCGGATCCGGCCCTCCAGTCCACTCATCACCCGAGGAGAGAAGGAGGGTTGCACGACCCGTCGCACGTCGTCGTGGCGCGGCGGGCCGAGCAGCGTGATCACCTCGGCGTCGGGCGGGAAGAATGCGGAGATGATGAGGCCGTAGCGGAAGTCGTTGATATGAAACCCTTCCGCGGTCGTGAACACCAGGGGCGATCGTCCGACATGTTGGACGTCCTCGTACTTGCTCAGGACCCACATGTCGAGCGGCTCGTAGTAGAACACCGGCGCCTCGGCGCGCATCCGCGCGAAGACCGGAAGCGGGTCATCCAGGTAGAAGGCGGGGTCTTCGATCCGGACAGAATCCTTCAGTGGGTTCATCGAAGTCACGTGCTCGCTCCACTTCGTGTCGTGCCGGTCGATCGGGGCGGGTGAACAGCGAAGACTTGCTGGTGGAGACTCGGCTCCGTCAGAGGAGTCCGGTTCTGCGTCGTGCAGTCCTTCAGCCGATGGGTACGCGCGAGGGGCCGCGCAGTCCGCTCTGCTCAAGAAATTCCTGATACTCCTGCACAACCCGGTCGAGGTAGGGTCCGGCGTTCGGGAAGACCCAGAAATGGTCCGCTATCACGGCCTCGACAATGATCCTGCCGGCCTCCTCGGGGGAGATTCCGTCGGACACCACCTCGGTGAGCTGGTCGAGCACGGCGCGCGCAGCGGCGGGCAACTCCGGTGCACCAGCGGCCCGGTAATGAGCCTGCTGCGCATCCATAATGCCGGTGGCCACCGGCCCTGGGCACACCACCGACACACCGATCGGCGCCCCAATAGTCTGCAGTTCGTCGCGCAACGAGCGAGAGAGGCCAACAAGCGCGTGTTTGCTTGGGGCGTATGGTCCGGTGAACGGCACTCCATGCATTCCGGCCATCGACGACGTGTTCACGACGTGGCCCTCCTCGCCATTGGCGAGCATGCGTGGCAGGAAGGCGCGTATCCCATGCACGGCGCCCATCAGGTTCACCGAGAGAACCTCTTGCCAGTCCGACAGCGGACCCTCCCACAGGTACCCGCTCGTCGCGACACCGGCGTTGTTGCAGAGCAGGTCCACGCGTCCGAACCGGTCGAACGCGGCATCCGCGAGCGCCTGCACGGCAGCCTGGTCTGAAACGTCCGTGGGCACCCCGAAGAACTCGACACCCGGGTAAGCGGCGCCTAGCTCGTCGACGGTGGTCTTGACCCCTTCCGCGTTGCGATCGGCCACCACAACATGGGCCCCGCGACTAGCGATCACGCCCGCGAGTCCACGACCGATCCCGCTCGCGGCCCCCGTGACAACGGCGACCCCCCCATTCAGCTGCCTCATAGTTCCCTCCACGACTGATGGATATGCGATCGGCTCCTCTGGCGGGCGTGGATTCCCTTACCGGTCCCGGCTCGCTGTCGCCGGTGCCGGAACCAACGCTTCGAGTTCAGTGACACGGACCGACGCCAGATGCATCAGCAAGGGGCCTCGGTTCTCCGACCGGCGCCCCTCGCTCGTGCTACTGGTTCGCGGTGCTGATCTGCGCCTGCTCCTGGCGCATGGTGACCGGTTCGGCGAGCCGCTGCTCGTCGCATGCCTTCTGGAGCATCTCGAGGGTCTCGTCGAGGTTCGTGCCCAGCCGAAGGCCCGGCGTGAAGGTCGCCGGAAGATGCTGCATCCCCTGGATAGCGCCGATCGTCTCGTAGTGCACGGCGCCGGCCGGGTCGCAGACGAAGTCTGGCATTCGGTCGAGCACCTGCGTGAGCATCCGCTTGAACGTCATCCGCGCCAGGTTGGAGCCGATGCAGCGGTGGATGCCGAACCCGAAACTGCTGTGCCGGTTGCCCCTGCGCTCCATGTCGATCTTGTTTGGTTCTGGGAACACCTTGGGGTCACGGTTGGCCATCGCGAAGGACAGCCACACCCGTTCGCCCTCCTTGAAGGAGGCTCCCGCCATCTCGCAGTCGGCGCTGATGGTGCGGCCGTCACCGGCGGCTGGCGTGTAGAACCGCAGGAACTCCTCGGTTGCCGGGTCCAGCAGAGTCTCGCGCGACGTGCTGAGCCGTTCGCGCTCATCCGGGTGCTCGGAGAGGTACTCAAGGGCGTGCGCGGTCAGCGCGGTCGTCGTGTCGAACCCGCCAGCGATGAGCAGCACGAGCGCTCCGAGGATCTCGATGTCGCTTGGGGTCTCCCCGACGATCTTCGCGTTGATGAGCGCGTCGATCATGCCCGGCCTGGGGTTCGCGCGGATTTCGAGGATCGCTTGGTACAGCCGTTGGCCCATCTCGAGCGATTGCTGCTGCACGCGGGGCATGTTCGGCGAGTCAGGGTGGGTGTACACCGAGGCGTGCGCGGGTTCGCAGTAGATCGGCCAGTCCTTGAGGGGCAGGCCCATCATCGCCAAGGTGAGCACCGCGGGCACGACGTTCGCCAGATCATCGACGAAGTCGATCGAGCCGCTCTCGATCTTCTCGTCGAGGCTCGCCCGGACCATCTCGTCGACGAACGGTGTCCATCGTGCCACGGCGGCCGGGGACAGATACGGGTTCAGCGCCTGTCGATATTGCCGTTGCTCAGGCGGGTCCATCTCGAGGAATCCGCCTCGGTGCTCCGGGTACATACTGGGGATGCTGATGCCCCCATACCCGCGCCGCTCGCCGTTCACGTCTTTGTCGTTGGACACCACGTCCGCCCGTCGGGCGATCTCGAAGACCTCTTGGTATCCGCTCGCGACCCAGTATCCGCCGTGGGTGTCCGTCCATGCGACCGGGCACTTCTGGTGCAACTCCTCGGTGATCGCCTCGAACTTGAACCGGTAGTCCCGGGCATGCCGGTCGTAGTGGTACCGCTTGCCTTTTCGCCCTGCCTCGTCGAGATCGTCGACTGTCATGTCGTTGCCCTTTCCGCGGCGGGGGTGAGCCCGGAGACCACGATTGCCTGCTCTGGGCAGGAGTGGACCGCCTCGAGTGCGTTCGCCTCTTGGTCGGATGGGACCTCGTCCACCACTGCCGACGAGTGACCATCGATCTCGCTGAGCTGGAACAGGTTCGGTGCTCGCATGGCACACAACGTGTGGCCCTGGCACTTCTCCGGATCAACACGAATTCTCATGCTTGCTCCTCGCTCGGCCTGGTCACGCGGGCAGGCCGACGGTCTTGATCTCCAGATGTGACTCGAAGCCGTGTGTTCCGTTGCGCCGGCCGAGACCGCTCTGCTTAGGCCCGTGGCGATCGTTCCGTCCCCCCGAATGGCCGGAACGGGGTAGCAGCCGCCCCGGTCATAGTCCCAGGCTGGCTCGTAGGTGCGGTCCTCCCACGGTGCCGCACACCAAAGGGCAGGTGGCGGAGCTGAGGAGGCCACGCCGGGGACAAGCAGGACCGTCGCGAAGGCAGCCGCCACCGCACGCGCGGCGAACGACAGCCTTCCGAACCACCGTCGGCTCCGGCTCTTGGTCGAGGGCGCCCTGTCCGGCGCTGTCTCACGTAATTGTCGCGTTGACTCTCCCGGTCTCGTACCAAAACGTTCTGGCGCAGCCCGTCATCGCTGGCTCGTCGTTCATGAGGTACTCCTTCATCTCCGGCATCGGGTACTTCCACCTCGATGTGCCGGGACGACCGTAAGATGATGGCAGTGAGCATTTTGTGCGCGATTAGTGACTGAGATCGACTGCTTCGCCGCGTCCGAGGCCACATAGGATGGGCACCCGGTAGGGCGAACTGGCTGTGCGCTGGAATGGAGGCGCTTGGCGGAGCTGCGGTTCTCCGTGCTGGGGCCGGTACGCGCCTGGCGCGATGGCGAGGAGATCGACATCGGATCTCCGCAGCGCCGGGTCGTGCTCGCCATACTCTTGGTCCACGCAGGGCGGCCGGCGAGCCTCGGCGAGATCGTGGACGTGCTGTGGGGCGAAGATCCGCCGGCCTCCGCGGTCAATGTCATACATCGCCACATCGGCACGCTTCGACGCTTGCTGGAGCCCGGTCTGTCGCCGCGGGAGGCGGGCCGGTGGCTGGCGCGGGCCGGTGGCGGGTACCGGCTGGCGGTCGGTGCCGATGCCGTGGATCTGCTGCGGTTCCGGTTCCTTGTCACGCAGGCCCGGCGGGAGGCCGGTGACGAGGCCGCCCGGCTCGCGGCCGAGGCACTGGCCCTGTGGCAAGGGCCCTGCGCGGACGGGATCGACCCGCAGGCCCGTACCCATCCCGTCTTCGCCGCGCTCGACCGTGAGTACCTCAGCGTCGCCCGTGCGGCCGCAGATCTCGCGCTTGCGGCCGGACAGCCCGAGATCGCCCTCGGCGCCGTCCAGCGCGCGGCAGCCGACGCACCGCTCGACGAATCTCTGCAGGCCAGGCTCGTTCAGCTCCTGACCGCGGCCAACCGCCGGGCCGAGGCCATCGCCATCTATCAGCGGGTACGCCTGCACCTGGCCGACGAGCTGGGCTTGGATCCGGGGCCCGAACTGCGCGCCGCCCATGAGCAGGTACTCCGTCCGGCGGCCGTGCAGCCGCCACCGGACCGACCTGCCCAACTGCCGGCCGATCTGTCCACTTTCACTGGTCGACGGAACGAGCTGGCCCAGACACTGACCCTCCTATCGGGCAGCGGACCGGCGAACACGGTCGTGATCAGCGCGATCGGCGGGATGGCCGGGATCGGCAAGACCACCCTCGCGGTCCACTGGGCACACCAGGTCGCCGACCAATACCCGGACGGCCAGCTCTATGTGAACCTGCGCGGCTTCGCCGCCTCAGGGCAGGTGATGCAACCCAGCGACGCCCTGCGCGGTTTCCTCGGCGCGCTCGGCGTACCGGTGCAGGCGATTCCGGTGGACCTCGACGCGCAGTCCGCCCTCTTCCGCAGCCGCCTGGCCGGCCGGCAGGTACTCGTCCTGCTGGACAACGCCCGCGACGTCGAACAGGTACGCCCGCTGCTGCCCGGTTCGCCCGGCTGCGCAGTGATCGTGACCAGCCGTAACCAGCTGTCCGGGCTGGTCGCGGCGGAAGGCGCGCACTCGCTGACGCTGGATCTCCTGCCCGCGGCCGAGTCGCGCGACTTCCTCGCCCGGCGGCTGGGCGGCGACCGGATCGCGGCCGAACCGCAGGCCGTGGCGGAGATCTTGGACCGGTGCGCCGGGTTGCCGCTGGCCCTGGCCGTCGTCGCCGCCCGAACCACCATGCGCCCCGAGTACTCGCTGAAAATGGTGGCGAACGAACTGACCGCCGCTCACGGCAGTCTCGACGCGTTCTCGCGCACCGATGCGAGCAGCGACGTCCGGGCGGTGTTCTCCTGGTCCTACCACGCGGTCGGCTCCGCCGCGGCCCGGCTGTTCCGCCTCCTCCCGACGCATCCCGGCCCGGACATCCCGACCGCTGCCGCGGCGGCGCTCGCCGGACTGCCCGGCCGGGAGGTCACCACCCTGCTCGGCGAGCTGGCCCGCGCCCACCTCGTCGGTGAACCGAAGCCGGGTCGATACTCCTGCCACGACCTGCTGAACGCGTACGCCGCCGAACTCGCCGAGCCAGACGAATCCCGTGCGGCGCTGCACCGCGTACTCGACTACTACCTGCACAGCGCCCGAGCGGCCGCCCTCGCCCTGTTCCCACAACGACCGCTCATCCCCCTCGCGGAGCCGCAACCAGACGTCACCCCCGCTCAGTTCCCCGATCGAGATGCGGCCATGGCGTGGTTCACGGCCGAACACGCCAACCTGACAGCCGCGATATCAGCCGCCGTCACCGATTTCGACGCCCACGCCTGGCAGCTGGCCTGGACCATGGAGAACTACCTCGAATGGCAGGGGCATTGGGCCGATTGGACCCACGCGCTACGCGCCTCCGTCGCGGCCGGCGAACGCCTCGGCGACCCCTTCGCCCAGGCGAATGCCCACCGCGGCCTCGGCCTCGCGTACGCCGCACAGCACCAGAACGAGCTCGCCGACCACCACCTGGCTCAGGCGCTCCAGTTCTACGATCAGATCGGCGACCTGGTCGGCCAGGGAGCCGTGCAGCGCGCGATCGCCGCCCAGCTCATGCGGCAGCACCGCTTCGTCGACGCGCTGCGCCTGCTCGAACACGCGCTCGACCGGTACCAGCGAGCCGAGTTCGACAACGGGGCGGGCGCCGCCCTCAACGAGATCGGCTGGTGTCATACCATCATCGGCAACCACGAGCGGGCCATCCAGCACTGCACCCAGGCGATGGCCATTCTCCAGCGAGCCGGCAACCGCCCCGGCGAGGCGGCCACATGGGACAGTCTCGGGTACGCACACCACCAACTCGGTGACCACGCCGAAGCGGCACGCTGCTACCAGCGCGCGGTCGATCTCCGCCGCGAGGACGGGGCCCGCCAGCACGAGGCTCGGTCGCTCACCCGCCTCGGCGACGTCCACCACGACGCAGGCGACCACCAGGCCGCAACGGCCGCGTGGCGTCGCGCGGCCGACATCCTCACCGACCTAAGGAATCCAGACGTGGCAAACGTCCTGACCCGACTCGACGCAACCCGACCCGATCCGGGCTGACCGATGCGGGGACGGGTGCGTATGGTCTGCGTGCCGACGGCGGTGGCGCGGCCTCGACACCATTGCCTCGCGTTGTCTCCTGGCGACCGCTACCTGGTCGGCAACCCGAACGTGCATTCGGTCGACACGGTGCCCTGCCCACCCGATCAGCGACCGAAGTGGACGGTCCCCGGCCGGGTATGCGGCGTTTCGCCGTGGTCGCCGCCGGGCAGGTGGTCTCCGCTGTCGGCTCCGCCCTGACGGCCTTTGCCGTTCCCCTGTGGACCTACCTGGAGACCGGCTCCCTGCTGCGGTTCGCGCTCTACTCCGTGCTGGCACAGGTGCCCGGCATCCTCATCGCACCTGTGGCCGAGGCCATCATCGACCGCAGCGACCGGCGTAAGGCGATGATCGCAGGCGACGTCGCGGCGCTGACCGCCATCGGCGCGTTCGCCGCGCTATTCTTCGCCGGAACCCTCCAGGCCTGGCACATCTACACCTTTGTCGGCGCGCTGTCGGTGGCACTCACCTTCCAGCGCTTGGCCTACCTGTCGGCCGTGCCGCAACTGGTCCCGAAGCACTGTCTCGGGCACGCCAACGGTTTGGTCCAGCTCGCGGGTGGAGTCACCGGCTTCATCGGGCCGCTGATCGCGGTGGGGTTGATAGCCACCATCGGGCTGGGCGGCATCCTACTCATCGACATTGCGAGCTTCGTCTTTGTCATTGTTGTGCTGCTCGCGTTCCGCTTCCCGCGTACCATGCCCCGGCGCCGGCGCGAGAGCATGGCGTCGGAGATCGCCAACGGGTTGCGGTTCACCTGGCGGCATCCCGGCATCCGGGCCATGGTGCTTTTCTTCGCCGCCTTCAACCTTTTCCTCGCCCCGATGCTCCTGCTGCTCTCGCCGCTGGTGCTCGCCTTCGCCCCGCTGGAGTCGGTGGCGCAAGTCTCCCTCGCAGCGGGCGTCGGCACCATCCTTGGCGGCGCGACGATGGCCATCTGGGGTGGACCGCGCAACCGCAAGATGCGTGGCACGCTGATGTTCGCTCTGGTCTTCGCCGCCGCCAGCATCGTGGCGGGACTGCGCCCAAGTGTCGTTGTCATCGGCGCCGGAGTCCTCGGGCTGACCTTTTCGCTCGCCGTCATCAACGGCATCTGGCTTACGATCGTGCAGACCAAGGTCCCCCAGCGGTTGCACGCCCGGGTCATCGCGATGAACATGGTCATTGCGCTGTCGACGATGCCGCTGAGCCAGGCTCTGCTCAGTCCGTTGGTGGTTCCGGCCATGGAGCCCCTCATGCAGCCCGGAGGGCTCCTAGCCGGCACGGCGGGCCTCATCTTCGGAACCGGGCCGGGTCGCGGCATCGCCTTGCTCTACGCGGCATGTGGGCTGGCCATCGTGGCCGTCGTGGCGATCTCATTTGCGGCTGCCGCGACTTGCCCGCTTCGACGTTGAGGTGCCCGACGCTCTGCCCGACGATGTGGTGGGCTTGCAAGCCTGGCACTCCAGAAAAGAGCTACGCACTAACCATCACTGACCACCGCCATGCCGGAATCGCGCCACGGCGGACAACCACCCAGAACCGGCGGCTGCCGCCGGGTTTAAATTCGTCAAGCATTGCCGTCATGGTTTGCTGGCAAGGATGGCGCCGTTGGCCGCCGGGGCGCGGAACCGCACGGTCCGCACGCCTGTGAAGCCGGTGTCCCGGAGCCAGTCGTGGTACTCGCGCTCGGTGTAGTTGCGCCCGTAAGTACCGACGAGCATGTTCATCCCCATCAGCGCGGCGTCCAATGGCCCGGTGCGGTCCGAGTCGACCAGCAGCTCGCTGATCACCAGCAGTCCGCCGGATGGCAGCGCTCGAAAGCACTTTTCCAGCAGATCGTGGTTTTGCGGTACATCCCAGTCGTGCAGGATCATCGACAGCAGGATGGCGTCAGCCCCGTGCGGCAGTTCGGCGTCGGCGAAAAAGTCGCCCGGCTGCACGGTGACCCTGCCGGACAGGCCGGCAGCGTTGATCCGGCGCTCAGCGAACGAGCACACATGCGGCAGGTCGAAGACGATCGCGGACAGCCCTGGATTCTGCCGGCACAGCTGCATGCTGAACTCGGCCCCGCCGCCCCCGACGTCCAGGAGGGTCGATGTCTGTCCGAAATCGACAGACGTGGCGAGTGCGCGGGCAGTGATCCTCGACAGCGTGGCCAGCCCTTCCCAGAACAGCACCGGCCGGTTGTCCGCGTCGAACAGATTCTGTTGCGGCTTGGGAGTTTCGCGGCTGGGGTGGTTGGTCCGGACCGCTTCGGTGACCCGCATCCAGCCCGGATTCACATAGTCGCGCAGCATGCGGACGTAGTCACCGAAGTAGTCGCTATCACCCCGGACCAGGTATCTGGTGGCGACGGCGGCGTTGGTGAAGACGCCGCCGGCGCATTCGAGCAGGCCCAGCGCCGCGCACGCGGTGAGCAGGATGTCGGCCGGACGCTGGTCGATCCCGAGCCCGCTGGCCACCGCGGCGATGTCGGCGCCGCCGCGGTCGGCCAGGAACGTGAACATATCGAGGTCCACCGCGGCGACGAGCGTCTGGCTCGCCCACAGTCCGGTGGTGAGCGCCATGAGTTCGTTGGCGGCGACCAGATCGACCTCCGCCGGTACCGTGGTCATATCTCGAACCTCACCGGGATGGACTCGAACATGATGTGCCGCCCATTCTCGAAGTACCGGCGCGACTCCTCGACGAGCCGGAACACCGGATATTTGGCAAGCTCGGTCAGGACGGCTTCGAACTCGGTGCGGGCGACGTTGGCGCCGATGCAGCGGTGAATGCCGTAACCGAAGCTGAGGTGCTGGTGGGCATTCGCACGTTCGGGCTGGAACTGCTCGGGATCGTCGAACTTGTCGGGGTCGCGGTTGGCCGCGTCGAACAACAGCACGACCCGCGCACCGGCGGGGATAGTGATGCCGTCGATGGTCACCTCGCGGGTCGTCACACGGGTGAACCGGTCGGTCGGGCACCAACGGCGCAGGACCTCCTCGACCAGCCGCGGGCGCAACTCCGGCTCCGACTTAAGGCGAACTTGAAGTTCGGGACTCCTGGCCAGGCACCAAACGATGCGGCTGATCGTGTTCATGGTGTTGTCGTGCCCTGCCACACAGTACGATACGATGATCGAGTAGAGCTGGTCATCTGGAATCAGCTCGCCGTTGACACGCACGTTGGCCAGCCACGACAGGTAGTAGTCGCCCGGCTGCTTGCGGGCGCGCTCGATCTCCTCGCCAAGGACCGCCTGATAGGCCGGCCAGAACTGGCTGGCGTCACTGTCCTTGGACAGATGCTTCCACATGAGCCGGGTGTGCTCGCGAATCCTTACCTGCGACGCCTCCGAGAGTCCGATCAGCAAACCCAGCACTCGCACCGCGAACGGGCGCGCCAGTTCGGCCGCGAGATCACCGTGGCCACGCGCGGCGATCGGCTCGATCAGCTCGGCTGCCAACGCCCGAACCTTCGGTTCGAGCGTGCGCAGCGGCTGGGGTTGCACGGGCGGAGTCATCAGCGACCGGATGCGCGCGTGCTCGGGGGGATCGAAGTCGATCGGGGAGAATTTCGGCATTCCCGCAGCGCGAGGAAAGTGCACTCCTGAGGCGGAGCTGAACGTCGCGTAGTCTTTCAACGCGGCTTTCACATCCTCGTACCGTGACAGGATCCACATGCCACCGTAAGCCGGTGAGTACGCCACCGGACTGGTCCGGCGGATCGTGTCGTTGACGATCTCAGCGATATCAGGGGTGTATTCGGGGTCGTGGTAGTCGAACGCCTCGGTCAGCCGGGCGACGATTTCAACGACATCTTCATAAACGGCGGTCACCGCTTCTCTCCTCGGGCTCAGTTAGGAACGGTTGCGGGGCAAGATTGGTGGGAGCGGGGAGGCGGGGACGGCCGCAGTCCGCCGCGTCGTGATGTACAGCGCGAGCGCACCCAGATTGGCGGCGTTCATCACCTCGACCAGTTCGGCCTGTACCCCGAAGGCCTCTTCGATGCGTGTGCGCAGCCGGGCCGCGAGCAGCGAGTCGCCGCCCAGCTCCATGAAGTTGTCGTCGGCGCCGACCCGGGGCAACGCGAAAAGCTCCGCCATCATGGTGGCCAGGCCGGTTTCGACCTCCCCTTGCGGTGACCGATAGTCGCGCATCGGTCGCCACGACCGCCAGTCGGCCGGAGGTAGCGAGCGCCGGTCTACCTTGTTGGAGGTGTTGACCGGCAGCCGGTCCATTCGCACATACGCAACCGGGACCATGAAGTCGGGCAGGCGCTGTGCCACATACGAGCGCAGCTCGCCCGGGGTCGCGCCGTCCTCACCGACGATGCAGGCGACCAGCTGCGTACCCAAGTCGTCCTTCACCGCCGCGACGCAGGCTTGCGTGACCCGGGGGTGGCTGGCCAGTACCCATTCGATCTCGCCGAATTCGACCCTGTGCCCTCGAACCTTGACCACGTCGTCGATGCGGCCGTGGTGCTCGAGGATTCCGTTGGTGCGGAACCGTCCGGCATCACCGGAGCGGTACAGCCTGCTGCCCGGACTGTCGAACGGGTTGGGGCGGAACCGATCCGCGGTCTGAGCCGGATCGCCCAGGTACCCGAGCGCAAGGCTGGCCGAAGAGATCCACAGCTCGCCGATCGTGTGGTCCGGACTGGGGCTCAGGTCGTGCTCAAGGACGTGCACCCGCACCCCGGGCAGCGGACGTCCGACAGGCGGCGGCGCTGCTCGGTCCTCGGCGGTGGCGGTCGCCGCGGTGCACCGAAGGTCCCACGGCTGCAGCGAGTTGGCGACCTGGAACGCTTCCAGCGACCCGTACGCCACGGTCACCTCGAACGGCAGCCTTGGCGGTGCCCACTGGTTGAGCTTGTCCCCGCCCAGCGTCATCAGGCGAAGCGGGCAGGGCTCGGGCCAGTCCAGCGACTGCAACACTTCGCCCACCGGTGTGATGACGAACGACTGGGTGATCCGGTTGGCGAGCAGCCATGAGCGCAGAGCCGGTGGCGAGGCAATTACGTCGGACGATCCGATGTGGATACTCGCGCCGACCCACAGGAGACTCGACACCTCATGTACCGCGATGCCGGCGCCGGCCGCGCCCAGCCACGAGCCACGGTCCTTCGGGGTCGTCCGGTTGAGCCGGGCGCCGCCGCTCGCCCCGGCCGTCAGCCACCGGTGTTGGGCGAGCACGATTTTCGGCTGACCGGCCGAGCCCGACGTGTGCACCGCGTAGGCGAGATCGTCCGGCTCCACCACAAGGCTCAGGTCGTGGGCGCGCTCGCTCATGCGGGTATCGAGTGTCATCGTCAGAACCTTGGTCGCGCCGCCCGCCGGCACTCTGCCAGAGATCTCGTCAGGGGTGTCGCCGGTGAGGATCACAGGCGGCCGGGTGACCTGCAGGGCGCGGGCCATCCGCTCAGCCGGCGCCCCGGGGTCCAGGGGCATGCTCGCCGCGCCCGCCTTGAGGACCGCCAGCGTGGCGACCACCCACTCGATGGACCGTCCAAGGTGGATACCCACCAGCGCACCGCGGCACACCCCGTTGGCCTGCAACATGCGCGCCCACTGGTTGGCGCAAGCATTGAGCTCGGCGTAGGTCAGCTGCTCGGAATCGTAGGCGACAGCCAGCGCATGCGGACGGGTGCGCGCGTGGTGCTGGACCGCTTCGGCCAGCGTGCGAAACGCGGGCGCTTCGGGGTTGTCCATTGAAACTCCTCGGTCAGATGACGACTTTGAGGTCTTCGGGGACGTCGTCGATGATTAGCTGGATCGAGCCGACCAGGATCCACGCCACGGCGAGGAAGGCGAAGGCGGACGCGAGCAAGAACGCCACCACAGTCGTGAACGTCACGGCGATCGCGCTGCCAAGCATCGGGCCCAGCGCGTTGGCACCCCACACGAACGGCAGAGCGACGCCACCGACGCGGCCCATCGCCTGCATCGGGGTGGCCTTTTGAATGATGGTCATGATGCCGACGTTCGCGATCGGTACGGTTAGCGACGCGATTCCTTGCGACAGCACGATTACGATGATCGCCCAGCCTTTGCCGCCCAGCGCAGCGGTCGGCAGCAGAAGGAACGCGACGCCCAGCAGCGCGTGGGTGAAGACCAGTGTGCGTCCCATCCCGAGTCGCTGGTTGACCCGGCGCGACAGCGCGGCTCCCAGCAGGATGGGGACGCTGCCTATGCCCAGAGCGAGGCCGAGCTGGCCGGCGCTCAGGTGCAAGTTCTTGTACGCGAACACAATGATCATTGCTAGGGTGAGCGACACGGCCATGTTGCCGAACGTGGCCATCAGCGTGAGGTTGCGCAGCACGCGGTTGCCGAAGGTGAGCCTGACCCCGCTCTTGAGGTCGGCCAGCACAGCACCGACCCCGCGTGGCGCCGGTTGCGGCTCGGGCTCGGGTTTGCGAATGAAGAAGAGGCAGACAGCAGCCACCAAATAGGACAGTGCGTCGGCCGCGATCGCCCGCGCCGCGCCGATGGCACTGATCAGGCCGCCACCGGCCGACCGGCCGAGGACAAGCGCGACGGATCGGCTGACCTGGGTGTTGGCGTTGCCTTCGATCATGTCCGGCCGGTCCACGACGTGCGACATGTACGCCTGGTAGGCAAGCTGGAAAACCACGTCGAAGATCCCTTTGAGGACCGCCGCGAGGTAGAGCTGGGTCAGCGTCAGCTGACCGAACAGCGCGGCCAGCGGCAGCGATCCGAGGATGATGAAACGTGCGACGTTGGCGATCTGCATCAACGGCTTGCGGCGCAACCAGTCGGTGAACACGCCCATGACCGGAGCCAGAAGAACGTACGGGATCCATTGCAGCGCCACAAGAGTACCGACGCCCAAAGGTCCCACCCCGAAGATGAGTACAGCCAGCGACGGCAGCGCGATGGTGCTGATCTCACTGCCGAGCAGGCTGATCGACTCGCCGGTCCAAAGCAGCCGGAAGTCGCGGTTGCGTATCAGGAGGGGTTTGGGTCGCTCCGTCGCCTGGCCGCTGGAGGCTTCGAGTGTCGCAGGAGTACTCATTGGCATACACTCCCTGAAAATCAACGAGATTCGTTCGTACGAGTCAGACGCTACAACCGTTACGACAGTGCGGTTATGCGTTTTCAGCGATACTGTCGATTGCTTCGGTCAGTACTGCGATTCCACGCAGGTAGTCTGGAATCACAATGTGCTCGTCGTCGGTGTGGTCGAGCGTGCTGTCCCCAGGCCCATAGGTCGCCATGGGGATGTGCCACGCCTCGGCCAGCGTGTTCATGTCCGACGTGCCTGTCTTCACGCGCAGACCAGGTTCCCCGCCCTGGGCTCGGATCGCCGTCGACAGCGCCCGCACCACCGGATTACGGCGTCCCGTGCGGCAGGCCGCGACCGCGTTGACGACCGCGAGCGTACCCAACGGCAACGCGGCCCTCAGACCGTCGACCAGGGCCTGGGCGTCGAAGCCGGGCGGGGTGCGCACAGACAAGCACGCTCGGGCGCGAACCTGGTCGGCGTCGATGGCGACCAGCGTAGCGCCCGGCTGGTTGAATGCACGGTGCGTCGCATGTGGACCGAGCAGCTCGGTCAGCGTGGTCCAGGCCCGCACGGCCAGCTCGCTTGCCTTCGGGGTCGGACTGGTCGGATGGCCTGCGGGACAAGAGACTTCGTAGGACAGGTCCAGCTTGCCGCGAAAGCCCAGCACGACGTTGGACCATCCGCTTGGCTCCCCCACGACCAGTGCGTCCGGAGGGGGATATGTGCGCCGAATCTCCATCGCGCCCAACGATCCCGGGGTTTCCTCCTGCACCGCCCCGACGACCACCACACGACCCGCTGCCGAGGTCGTCGCGGCCGCGCAGATCATCGCGGCCAGCGGTCCTTTCGCGTCCACCGCGCCGCGCCCGTAAAGCCTGTCCCCTTCGAGGTGCATATCTACCGCGCCGGCCACCGTGTCGAGGTGGCCGAGCAACATCACCGTCGGTCCGGGGCCGCGGTCGATCTCGCCGATGAAGTTGCCGACGGCGTCGACCCGGACCCGGAATCCCCACCCGGCCAGGGTTCGCGCGAGGTACGCCGAAAGGGCGGCTTCCTCGCCCGACACTGACTCGATCTCCAGCATGCGCCGCAAGAGTTCTATTGCCTGGGTCACGACGACCCACCAGCGGTGATCCGGGTACCCGAGCCGGAAAGTGCGCGTGACAACGGCGCAGAGCACCGGCCGTCGGCGATCAGCACCCGGCCGACCCCGCCGGCGAGGGCCTCGCTTGCCGCCTTCAGCTTGATTGCCATGCCCCCGGAGGCGAATGCCGGCGGTGGGCCGCAGGACACCGGGTAGATGTCGAGCACCGACGTCTCGTCGTCGCGGTCGCGCAGGACTCCGGGCGCCCCGGTGAGCAACACCAGTGTCGGTGCCCCGATCGCGACGGCAACCGCGGCCGCCACCCGGTCGGCGTCGGCGTTCACCGGGGCGTTGTCTTCGGCCAGCGCGGGCGGGGACACCACCGGGACGATGCCCGCCTCCAGCAGCGTCCACAATAGAGTGTCATCGACCCCCACGATCCGGCCACTGTGGTTGTCCCGCACCACCATCGGGCGACCGTCGACCGTGGCCCGCGTTGGTGCGAACCGATGGGCGCGCAGCAGTGCGCCATCGCACCCGGTGAGCCCGACCGCGTTGACTCCGGCGGCCTGCAGCCCGCACACGAAGCGGGGTTTGGCCTTCCCGGCCAGCGCGAGGGTCACGACCTCCAGCGTCGCCGGGTCGGTGTAACGGGTGCGGGCTCCACTGCCGACGACCATGCGGCGCGATGGAACACCCAACCGCTGGCCGAGGTGCTCGATGTCCGCCGACCCCCCGTGTACCAACACTATTTTGTGGCCGCTGCGACACAGCGCGGCGATGTCTCGGCACACCTCATCCGCGCAGACTGCGGCGTTGCCACCGCATTTGACCACCATCACGGTCGACATCGCTTCTCCCTCAGATCGGGTGCAGGCCGGGGAACTCCAGCCCGGTCCGCTCGGGCCAGCCGGCTCGGATGTTCAGGCATTGCACCGCATTGCCTGCCCCGCCCTTGACCAGGTTGTCCAGCGCGGCAATGAGGACCACGGTGCTTGCGCTGGGGACGAAGCCGACGTCGCAGTAGTTGCTGCCAAGCAGGATCTTCGGTTCGGGCAGCCGGAACGCTCCACGGTGCTGGGCCACGACCCGGACAAAAGGCTCGCCGGCGTAGCAGGACCGGTACACGGCCCGCAGGGCGCCGTCGTCCATCGGCTGCTTGAGCCGGGCCCGGCACAGCACCTGTACTCCGCGCACCGCCTCGACCCCGGTCGCCGACATCTCCACCGGCAGTCCGGTTTCCTGCGCGATCTCGGCCTGGTGGCGATGCCCGGCCGGGGCGAAGACGCGCATCGCACCGCTGCGTTCGGCATGAAGGTTCGCCGGACCGGCTTGCCGTCCCGACCCGCTCGATCCAGTCCGCGCGTCCACCGTGACCGGGTGGGCGCGATCGAGCAAATCGTTGGCGGCCAAAGGATGCAGGGCCAGGATCGCGGCCGTCGCCATGCAACCCGGCACCGCGACCCGGTCGGCCGTCGTCAGCCGCGCCCGGTGAAGCTCCGGCAGGCCGTAAACGAATGTGGATAGCTCGTCGGGACGAGTGTGCGCGACCCCGAAATGCCGCTCGAACGGGCCTGGTTCACGCAGCCGGAAGTCGGCCGACAAGTCGATGACCTGTTTAGCCGCCGCGGTGTACCGGTCGAGTTGCGCCATCGCGGCCGTGTGCGGCATGGCGAGGAACACCACGTCGCACGGCGGCACGGAATCCGGGGCGGTGAACCGCAGATCGGTGACACCGCGCAGGTTCGGATGCGCGCCATCGACCCGGCGCCGGGCCAACCGGGTCGAGGTAGCGGCGACCACCTCGACGTGCGGGTGGCCCAGCAGCAGGCGCAGCAGCTCGCCTGCGATGTACCCGCTTGCGCCAACCACCGCCGCTCTCATCTTTCGACCCCATGGACCAGTCGTTCGAGCAGGCAGTCGACGATCTCATTGGCCACGTCGACCCGATCGCGCATCGCGTACTGGAACCCGGCGAACTCGACTCCGTGGTTGACCTCCAGGACGAGGATGCGTCCGTCGTCGTCCTCGATGAGATCCACGCCTGCGATGTCGGCTTTCACCGCCGCCGCGGCCGAGCTTGCGAGCTTGTTCAGCTCCGGGGTCAGCGGGCAGTACTCGGCGATCGCGCCCCGGGCAAGGTTGGTCCGCCAGCCCTCCGAGCGTCGGTAGATCGTACCCAGCACTTCGCCGTTGACCACGATGGCGCGGATGTCCCGGCCGCCGTGGCCGATCATCTCCTGCACATACACCAGCCGGGACTGCGGGGCCGGCATTGCCGCCACGTACTCCAGTACCGTCTCGGCCATTTGACGATCGCGGACCAGAGTCACCAGCCGGCCCCACGAACCGGTCAACGGCTTGATAACGGCCGGGTACCCGATCGCGTCGAGCGCGGTCTGGGCGGCATCAGGCGTGCAGGCAAGCGCGGTCCGCGGCACCGGCAGGCCGGCCTTGCACAGGGCAAGCGTGGTGCGCCACTTGTCGCCGCAGATCTCGGTGGCCGCGGCCGAGTTGATGACCGCCGCACCGAAGGCTTCCAGGGTACGGGCCACCGTGACCGCCCGCTCGTAGCCGATCTCGCGGTTGAGCACGGCCGGCCACCTGGTCTGGGTCGTGTCACAAAAGGTCCACAGCGTGCGGCTGTCAAGGTGGACGTACTCGACTCCGCGGCGCTGGAGCGCCTCGAAGATGCGGCGCTCCTCGCCTCGTACCCGTGACGCCACCACAGCCACCGAGCCCTCGGTGATCACTCGCCCCAGTCTTCCTCGACCTCGGGTGCCAGCCCGAGAACCATCGGGCTCACCGACAGCACCTCGAGCTCCATGCGGCACTCGTCGCATTCCAGGATGTCGTGCGTGTGCACCGGGCTTGGCACCATGACCTGGGCCTCGCACTCTGGACAGCTAACCATTTGGGCCTCCTCGTTGTTGCTGGTCTGCGGACGCAGCATGTGGGCCGGCCAAGGTGCGGCGTACCCGGTTCGCGACGCTTTCGGCGGTGAGGCCGTAAGCGGTGAGGATCTCGTCGTGGTCACCGACGATGCTGACGAACGCGTCAGGCAGGCCGATGCGAAGGACCGGACGGGGTACCGAATCACACAGGGTCTCGGTAACGACGGCGCCCAGCCCGCCGGCCAGCCAGTGCTCCTCGACGGTCACCACGAGCCGGGCCCGTTCGGTGACCGCCAACAGTCCAGCCCGGTCGAACGGCTTGACCGTGTGCGCGTGCAGCACGCCGGCCCCGATTCCATACCGTGCCAGCGCATCGGCCGCGTCGAGGGCGGCAAGCACCGGACGCGGGCCGCACGCGACAAGCACCACGTCGTACTCGGTCCGCAGCGCCTGCAGCTCACCAAGTACCGGAGCCGCGGCCCCTGGTATGTGAGGCGTGGGACCGCGGCCCAGCCGCACATATACCGGGCCGGGCAGGTCGACGACCGCGTCGAGCAGTGCGATGGTCGACGGCCCATCGGCCGGGACGACCACGGTCATGGCGGGAAGGGTGCGGGTCACGGCGAGGTCGTTCAACGCATGATGGGTCGGGCCTAGGTGGCCCGCGGACACGCCCGAGTGGGTCGCCATGATGCGCACGGGCAGCGCGTTGTAGGCGATGTTGATCTGCAGCGCCTCGAGCGCCCGTGTGGTGGCGAACGTGGCGAACGTGTTCACGTAGGGGCGCCATCCGGATGCTGCCATCCCAGCGGCCACGCCCATCATGGTGTGCTCGGCGATTCCGAGGTTGACGTATCTGTCCATAGTGGATCCGAAGTCGACCCCGCTGAAAAGTCCGGTGTCGCTGTCCACGCAGATCACTCGCGGGTCGCGCCGCATCAACGCGATCAGGTGGTCCCGGTACACCGTCCGGGTCGCCTCGCGGACTTCTTCCATCGCCGCGGTCACGGCGCACCGCCGAGTTGCCGGAGCGCCCGGGAATGGTTGCGCTCGTTCAACGTGACGTAGTGCGACGCGACCCTGCCGGCCAGCATCGGCACACCCATGCCTTTGACGGTGCGGGCGATGAGTGCGCTGGGATGGCCCGCTTTCCACGGAACCGTGCTCAACGCTTCGGCAAGCGCGGCATGGTCGTGCCCGTCGACCTCGCGCACCGCCCAGCCGAAGGCGCGCAGGCGGTCGGCCAAGGGTTCCAGCGGAGACACCTCCTCGGTCAACCCGGCCTGCTGCAACCCGTTTCTGTCCACAATGGACACCAGGTTGTCGGCGCGGTGGGCCGCGGCGCACTGCAACGCTTCCCAGCACGAGCCCTCCTGCAGCTCGCCGTCGCCGACCACGACGAACACCCGGCTTGACCGTCCGGCCAGGCGGGCCGACAGGGCGAAGCCCAGCCCGAGAGCCAGTCCGTGCCCGAGCGAGCCAGTCGGCATCTCCACCCCGGGCACCGCGCGCACCGGATGGCCGGTCATTCGCGAGCCCGGCCGCCCGTACCGGGAAAGCTCTCCGGCCGGGACGAACCCGCGCTCCTCCAGCGTCGCGTACAGCGCGATCGCGGCGTGGCCCTTGCTGAGCAGGAAGATGTCACGATCAGGATCGTCCGGGCGGTCCGGTTCCACTCGTAGGACCGCGAAGTACAGCACGGTCAGAATGTCGGTGCACGACAACGATCCGCCCAGATGCCCACCGGTGGGGCCGGCGCAGGCGTCGACGATCCGCCGCCGGATGCGCTGCGAGCGCTCAAATAGTTCGAGAGTCATGATGCGGCCCTGGCCAGATCGGCGACGGTCGGCAGGTGGTGCCACACCTTGTCGAACGCGTCGGCGTAGCGCTGCAGCGTCGGCCCGGCCTGTGGGTGCAGGTGCCGCTTCTGCAGGGTCAGCGAGTCGGCGATGACCGCGGTGGTGACGGGACACTCCGGCCGCGGCTCCGGCTTGTGCAGTGCGGTCCACGGGTACCCGTGCCCGAACCCGGTCCGGTCGGCGAACGCCTTCTGCTCGGGTAGCGGCAGCAGCTGGTAGCGCGACATTGGTACGCCCTCGGCCCGCAGCAGCCGGTGCAGCACCGACCGCAGGGCGTGCGGGGCCACCCCGGGCAGCCCGGCCTGCTCCGGGTCGAACCGGAACCGCAGGATGTGCCAGGCGTGCGTGGTGTGTGCTGCGGGGCGAGGCACGATCAGTCCCGGCAGATCCGCCAGGCGCCTCAGGAAGGCGGGGATGGTGGCCGCGCGCGCCGCTTCGTACTCGTCGAACCGGTCCAGCTGCGACAGGGTGAACGCGGCCTGTACCGCGCTGAGTTTGTGGTTCCAGCCGAGCCGGCTGGAAAGGTAGTCGCGGTTGCGGCCGGGCTCGATGATCTCACCGAACTGGCGGGCCTTGCGCACGATGTCCGCCCGTTGTGCGGTGGTGGTCACCAGTCCGCCCTCGCCGCAGGTGGGCAGGTTCTTCGTGACCTGCAGGCTGAACGCCGCCGCGTCGCCCAGTGAGCCGACGCTTCGACCACGGTGTGTGGCCCCATGCGCCTGGGCCGCATCCTCCACTATGGACAGTTTGTACCGCGAAGCGAGCGCGCTCAACGCGTCCATCTCGGCCGGCTGGCCGTGCAGATGCACCGGGAGAATCGCGGCCGTCCGCGGGGTGATGGCCGCCGCCACCGCTTGCGGGTCGATGGTGAACGTGACCGGGTCGACGTCCACGAACACCGGCACCGCCAGCTGGTGCAGCGGCGCGAACCCGCTGGCGATGAAGCTGAACGCCGGGACGATCACTTCGTCGCCCGGTCCAATGCCAAGCGCCGCCAGGGCGAGCGCGAGCGCGGCCGTACCGGTGCCGACGGCAACGCACTGCTCGGTACCGACCCGTTGAGCCCACCGGCGCTCCAGTTCGCTGACCGCCGTCGCCCCGTCGGCGTTGCTGACCAGCCGTCCACTGTCGAGAGTGGCAAGGACGGCGTTACGGTCGGCGTCGGTGATGACCGGCCACGGCATCTCCCGCATCGCCTTGGGGACGGCTGGGGTACCGCCGAGAGCGGCCAGTTTCCGCGCTGCGGTGCCCACTTCGGTGATCACAGCGTCACCTCCGCCTCGTACAGCGTCTCCACCGCGGCCTCATAGCAGTTACGCAGGATTCGCGCATGCCGTTCGAGGTCGGCCACCACCGCGGTCGGGGTGTGACGACCATGCGCGGCGGTCATCCGCAGTCCGGTCCAGGCGTGCGCGACCGCCTCGACCCGCGCTCCGGCCTCGGCGACGACAGGCGCCCGGTGCTGGGAGCCCCAGCGGCGCAGCAGTTCGCCGTGCAGGCTGGCTTGGGCCTGTGGACCCCAACCGAACGGGTATGCCTGGGCGAGCACCGCGCCGTCTCCACCGCGGGAGCACTCCAGCAGCGTGTCCAGGAACTGCCACAGCCCCGGCGCGCCGGTCCAGTCATCGCACTCCGGACCGCCGTGCTGTGGGGCTCTCATGCCCCAAAGCTGACGGTCGGCGGCCAGCGCCCGGCGCAGGAATGCGGCGTCGAACTCAGGGAACGCCTCGCCCAGCTCGACGCTGAGCCACCGACGGTCGATTCCCGTCCCGCTGAACACTTCGTCCTGCTCGGTGCGCTGGTTGGTCGAGCCCCACGCGTTGAGGAAGTCCGCGATCGGGATCGGGCCACGGAACTGTGGTGGCATGGAGTCACACACATAGATGAGCCCGCGGTGTTCGTCCACTCCGTACACCACCACCAGATGCGCCGCGTGCACGTCGTGGAATGCAGGACGGAACGGGAGATGGAAGTTGTCGACCGCCGCGATGGTCAGCTGTTGCCGTTGGGCCGCCGCAATAAGCCCGGCCAGCGGCGCCTCCGCCTCCGCCGGCCGGTGCCACCGAGAGGACACCGGGTGGTACGGGGCGAGGCTGCGACCGAGGTCGCCGGAGAAACGGCACGGATAGTCGAACTCCTCCGCGTGGACCTTGCCCGGGGTGAACCGGAACTCCCAGTGCGCGCCAAGCACCTCGAGCGGGTCCTGGCCGGCGTGCCGCAGGACCGTGGCGAACGTCGACTGCAAACAGGAGATCAGGTCTCGGTACCAGAACAAGAGCTGACCCCGGACCACCCAGGCCCGCTGGGTGAAGTGGTTGCCCTGTGCGATCGTGCTCACCGGTGCTCCTCGTGGACGGTCTGCAGGGTAAGGGCAAATACGTGGATGGCGACGTTGTGGGGAAGCCGCAGCCCGATCAGGTCGTCCCGGCGGGTAACGGCGACGCGTTGACTCCACAGCTGCGCTGGCATCTGTGGCTGGACGTGACGCCGGTAGTGCATGAACGGGGTATGCAACGCCTGAGCCTCGCCGAACCAGGCCGGCGCGCCGGTCCAGAAGTCCGACACCCGTAGCGCTTCGAAGTCGACCGCCCCCGACACGAAGTGCATCGCCACCGTGTCCTCGGTGCGGCGCTCGGCGGCGGCGAGCAGGTGCACCCAGTCGTAGCGTCCACACGGGACACTGACGTACTGCCCGGAACAACGAACGTTGTCACCGGCCGCCGACGCCGCCACGAGTTGGAACGGCACCAGCTCTCGGCTCAGCGTCGTGCCAGGGCCGGGCAGATCTTCGGCCGGAAGCGAGTTTCCCCAGACGTTCATCGCACCCGTGCCGAGAGCGGCGGCCGACGATATGGCTCGGTTGTCGGCCAGCGAGGAGAGGTCCACCATGGCGAATCCGTGCACCATCGTCACGGGCTGGGCGACGGGCCGCGCGCCGTTTGGATTGGCTTGATGTTCCACCGGGACCTCCACACGCATTCGTTGTAGGCTCAGGCGTTCGCCGTCGCCGTCTCTTGGTCGGGTGCCACTTCGATGCGGTCCGCGACCAAGGTGGTCACCAGGTGGGTGGCCAGCGAAGCAGCGGTCGGGTGGCCCCACAGGATCGTTGCCGGTAGGTCGATTCCGTACCGGCGGTGCAGCCGCAGCCGCAGCCCCACGGTCAGCAGTGAGTCCACGCCGAGCTCGAGCAGTGGTCGACGGGCGTCGATGTCCGTGGCGCTCATGTTCAGCTCGGCCGCGACCTGCTCGCACACGTCGGCGATGACGTGGTCGCGCAGCTCGGGCTCGGGCAGGTAGAGCCACTCCGTGTAGACCGCGGCCGTGGTGCCGTCCATGTCGGCCGCACCGGTGCCGGCCAGCTCGCTCAGGATGGGCAGCCGGGTCGCGTGCGGCTCCGGGGGCAACACCCGCAGGATCGCCCGGTACGCGCCCGGGAACCGGTCGGCGAACGCCCATGCGCGAAACGCGTCGGCGGCCGAGATGCCGTCCATTCCACGGGCATTGGCCTCCATCGTGGTGGTTCCGGTGGTGCTGTCGGCCATGCCCAGCTCCTGCCAGGAGGTCCAGGCAAGGCTCACCGTGTCGGTGTGCCCGGCCGAGCGGCGGTAAGCGGCCAGCGCGTCAAGGAACGAGTTACCCGCGGCGTACGTGGTCTGCCCGGTGAGCCTGACCAGCTGGCCGCACGAGGAGAACAGCACGAAGAAGTCCAGCGATCCCGGTGGGAACAGGCGGTGCAGCACCATCGCTCCGTACACCTTCGGCCCGAGGACGTCTTGCAGGCCACGCAGATCAACCTTGTCCACGAGCGCATCGCTCACCACGCCAGCGGCGTGCACCACACCGCGGATCGGTGGCATGCCCAACGCGCCGGGGTCGAGCGCGGCCGCGACCTGCTCGGCGTCGCCGATGTCGGCGGCGACGACCCGTACGGTCGCACCCAAAGCTTCGAGCGCGAGCACCGCGTCGATCTGGCGGCGCGGGCCGGAGGCCGTCACCGAGGCCCACTGCGAACGCGGCGGCAGTCCTCGCCGTCCCATCAGGACGAGGCGCCGGGCGCCGCGCTCGACGAGCCAGCGCGCGACCTCCAAGCCGAGCGCGCCCAGTCCACCGGTGACGAGGTAGGTCCCACCGGCTCGGCACTGCAAGCCGGTGCTCGATTCGCTCGCCCCCGCGAGCTGGCTCAGCCGGGCCGCGCTCAGGTCATCGCGGGTAAGCGACAGGATGTCTTCGCCGTGGGCCGCCCCGCGCAGCAGGGAGAGCATCCACTCGTCGATCTCAATGTCACCGTCACTGTCGACGTCGACGATGCCGCCCCATATGTCGGAGCGTTCCCCGGCGATGATGCGCGAGATCCCCCAAAGTGGGGCGTGGGCCAGCGCCTCGACCGTGCTGCCGCGTCGTACGCCCTGAGTTACCACCCACAATTGCGGGCAGTCGACCGTTTCCGGTCGGGTCATCTGGTCGCTGATGCGCTGCGCGGTACGGATTACGGTCCACGCGCACCGCTCGGCCGCCTGTTCGGGTGTCTCGCCCGGCCGGATCGGTTCGGGTGAAACCACCAGGACACCGGGGCGGGACAGCGCATCCGCCGGAAGCTCGCTTTCGGTCGCGGCGCGCAGGCAGTTCGTCCCGGCGGCGGTCAGCAGCCGCTCGAGCGGTTCGGTGACCGCACCATCGCCGACCAGGATCGCCGACGGCACCACGGTTTGCGCATCCTCCACTGTGGACACTGTGGACACTGTGGACACTGTGGACACTGTGGACACTGTGGACACTGTGGACGACGAGGATACTGAGGACAGTGGGCGCCACACGATCTCATGCACCAGATTGCGCGGGGCGACGGCCTCACCGGCGTTGTCCTTGACCGGGGTGAACCGCAGTGCGGTGACCTGGCACACCACCTGGCCGTGCGCGTCGGCGACTCTGACGTCGATGGTGTCCTCAGGGGAGTCCGCCGAGCGGGTCGTGTGCACGAACACCCGGGCCGGTGGCTCACCCCGGAACGCGATCGCGTCGATGCGTGAGGAGGTCCGCAGGCGACGACTGTCCTCTTTGGTCACTAGCACTCCGCTGACCGTCAGCGCACCGTCGATCACAGCGGTCCAGCTGCTGGCGTGTTGGGCCGGAGCGGGCTCGATGCACACGGTCGCGATCTGCTCGATCTCGTTGCGCCGCAGTTCCTCCACGACCCACGGGAAGGTGTAGCCCTCGACCCCCATGTTGAGGAAGATCTGGTCGACCCGCTCCCACGTCCACTCGTCCGGGGTGCGTGCCCGGATCGCGGCCACGTCGATTGGCGCCTGGGCGGCGACGTCCACGGTCCAGTCGATCGTCGCCCTCGCGTGGGTCAGCCACGCCAGTTCGTCGGAACGGTCATCGGAGCGGTCGCCGGAGTGTTCGTCCCCATCGACCTCGTCATCGGCGATCCGGCTGGTGAGTGTCACGGTGTCCTGGTCGAGCACGAACTGCACGACTCGCGGTGGGGTGGCTGCGATCGGCGTCCGCAGCACCAGATCGGTGAGCCCGGGAATGCGGTCACCGCGGGTGGCGGCCGCGACGAACGAGTTGATGACCACCGAAGCCGGGACCGTCTCGACCCCGACCACCTTGTGGTCCTGCGGGTATGGCCGGCATGACATGTCGAGGTAGGTCTGCCAGACCTGCTTGGGCGGTACCCCGCCGACGGTCGTCCGGCCGCCGAGGAGCAGATGCTTGTCGGGGTCATGGCCACCACCGTGACTGGCATCGCCGGCGTTCTCCGGGAAGATCCAGAATGGACGGTGTTGCCACGTCATCGGCGGCAGCGGGACAAGCGTGCCGGCGGCGGTGTGGTGCGCGGTCCAGTCGAGCGCCGCGCCTTGACAGTGCAGCTGAGCGAGGTTGGTCAGCAGTGTTTCGAACTCGGGCTGATTTCTTTTCAGGGTACCGGCGACAGCGCCCGAGTCCACGTCGAGCTGCTCGAACGTCTCCTTGATCGAGTGTGCCACGACCGGATGGGTCGAGACCTCGAGAAACAGCCGGTACCCGTCGTGCAGTGCCGCTGTCACGGCATGGGCGAACCGCACCGGCTGGCGCAGGTTGTTCTGCCAGTAGTCACGATCCCTTGGCCCGGCCGACCGCGCGTCGCTCAGCGCCGTGCTGTACAAGGGAATGGTCGCGGTCCCCGGCGACATGGCGGCCGCCGCCTCACCGACCTCGGCCACGATCGGGTCGACCAGCGGCGAGTGGAACGCGACATCGGTGTCGACCCAACGGGCGTTGATGCCATCGGCGGCCCAGCCTTCGACCATCCGCTCCAGCACCGCGCGCTCACCCGATAGGACTGTCGATTGTGGACTCGCGGCGATCGCGGCGACAACCTGACCACCGACCGACTCGAGACGCCTTTCGGCCTCACCGAACGACATCGGGACCAACGCCATCGCGCCGCTGCCTGAGACCCGTTCGAGGGCGGCAGCCCGACGGCAGGCGAACCGCGCGGCGTCTTCCAGCTCAAGCACGCCGGCGACCACACCGGCCGCGATCTCACCGACCGAATGGCCGATCACGGCGGCCGGCTCGGCCCCGACGCTGCGCCACACCTCGGCCAGCGCGACCTGCGTGGCGAATGTCAGCGACTGGACCTGTGACACCGTCCACGGTCCGCCATCGGTTATCGCCTGCCGCGGTGTCCAGCCCAGCTCGGCCTCGAACACCGGGCCAAGCCGGTCGATCATCGCCGCGAAGACCTCGTTGTCCCGCAAGAGTTCCCGGCACATTCCCGGCCACTGTGCGCCGTGGCCGGAGAACACCCACACGACCCCGCCGGCCGCGCCTGCGGCCGTGCGGTGTACCACGATTCCGGCATCGCGCTGTTCGTTGGCGACGCCACGCAGCCGCGCCGCCAGCTCATGGGCTGAGGACGCCACGACCGCGGACCGCCACATCAGGTGGGAGCGGCGTGTGGCAAGGGTGTGCCCGATCGCGGGCAGCGATGCCCCCGGATTCTCGTCCAGCCAATCGGCCAGACCGCCGGCTATGTCACGAAGACCGGCCTCGGACATCGCCGACACCGGGTAGACCCGCGGGTCGGCCTCGACAGCTTTAAACCCGTTCGCCTGTACCGGATCCGGCTCTTGCAGGATCATGTGTGCGATGGTCCCGCCCACACCGTAGCTGGAGACTCCGGCACGGCGCGGAGTTCCGTTGCGCTGCCAAGGGGTCACCTGGTCGACCAGGCGCAGTCCGGATCCGTCCAGCTCGAGGTCGGGGTTGACCTCCTGGTGCACGCTCGGCGGAATCTGTCCATGTTGGAGGGACAGGATGGTCTTGATGACACCGGCGATCCCCGACGCCGCCTCGACGTGCCCGATGTTGGGCTTGAGCGTCCCGAACAGGCACGGGTTGTCCGGCGTACGTCCGGTGCCGAACACAGCGATCAGGGCACGCGCCTCAGCGCTGTCACCGGCGGTCGTTCCGGTGCCGTGCGCTTCAACGTAGGTGACGCTTTCCGGATCGATCCCGGTGCGCGCACAGACCTGACGCAGCATGTGGGCTTGGGCGTCGCTGTTGGGCGCCATCATCCCGTCGGAGCGACCGTCCTGGTAAACCCCGCTGCCCAGGATCAGCGCGAGGATGGGGTCGCCATCGCGGCGAGCATCGGCCAGCCGCTTGAGCACGACGATCCCGCCGCCTTCACCTCGCCCGTATCCGTCGGCCGCTTTGTCAAACGCCTTGCTTCGTCCATCCGGCGAGGTCGCCCCGGCGGCGTCGAGCGCGACGTTGAGGGCGGGGGTGGAGATGATGTTGATGCCGCCCGCGATCGCGACCGGCGCCTCACCCAGGCGCAGGCCCTGGCATGCCAGGTGCAGCGCGGTCAGCGAACCGGCGCACGCGGTGTCCACGGCCAGACTCGGGCCGCGCAAGTCGAGGAAGTAGGAAACCCGGTTGGCGATCCCGTAGAAGGTCGTGCCGTTGACGGCCCACGCGCCGGTACGGGGAATGTCCTCCAGGAGGCGGCGACCGTAGTCATTGGAGTTCGCTGCGACATAGACACCAGCCTCCGAGCCGCGCAGTGTCAGCGGGGCGATACCGGCCCGCTCCAACGCCTCCCACACCAGCTCGAGCACGATCCGCTGCTGCGGATCGAGATAGGCGGCCTCGCGTGGGGTGATGCCGAAGAACTCGGCGTCGAAGCCTTCGATGTCGTCGAGGAACATGCCCAACCGGGTGGTCCGGCGCAGGATCGATGTGGCCAGTGGACTGCTTGCCGCGTACGGCTCCCAGCGTTTGGCGGGCATGTCACGCACCGCGCCGACCTCGCCGCCGTTCAGGCTTTCCCAGAGCTTCTCGGGCGAGTCGAGGTCCGGGGCGAACCGGCAACTCATCCCGATGACCGCGATCGCGTCGTCGTCTTCGGTGAAACCAGTCATGTCAAAAGTTCCCTTCATTGCCCCTGTCGAACCGGGCTCGAACCGGGCTGGATGGTCGATCGTTCAGGCGTGCGCACCGGCAAGCCCTCGCCTACGCCTGCGCCGGCAGCAATCGAGCACGACCGACCGGAATGCGACCTCGGCATCGCGTACCCCGTCGAGCAGCTTGTGCGCTCGAGGGGTGAGCACGGTGCCCCGGCGTCCACGTACCAGCAGGGGCATTCCGATCCGGCGCTCCAGCCGGCCGACCCGACGGGTCAGCGCTGGCTGGGTGGTGAGAAGTGCGGGAGCGGCCTGGTTGAGGCTGCCGCATTCGTTGATCACCCGCAGCACGTAGATGTCTTCGGGCTCCAGGCTCTTGGCGCTCGAGTCGTCCCAGAGTCCGTCGGCCGATACCGTCAGCCCGGCGTACAGTGCCTCGGTCGCCGCCGCCATGTCCAGCGACTGTTCGGCGAGGGGTTGTTCCACGATGCTGCCAGCAAAGGACGGGTTGCATTGACGGGCCCGGCGCTGGTAGCAGTCGCGCAGACTGGCGACAAGCACCTCGGCCAGTTCGGGTCCGATGACCCGGGAGTCGGTGACCAGCAGCAGCTGGCGATGGAACGCCTCCGACAGCGGACGCATGATCAGCCGCGAGCCCTCGGCCGGGTTGTTGGCCAACGGCGAGGTGAGGGCCACGCCAAGCCCGTGCCCGACCAGACCACGCATCTGCGGGGTGGACTCAGCGATCAGGACGTCGGCGGGTTCGGCGCTTCCGCGATACAGCGACCGTAGAAGTTCCCGGCCCTCCGGCGCCTCCCCGACGATCCAGGTGTCCGTTGCCAGATCAGCCAAGGCGACGGTGGGCTTGGTGGCGCACGGATGGTCGATCGGCAGCGCGACCCACAACGGCTCATCGAACACCGCGGTGATCTCGGCAGGACGGTCGATCTCCAGCGCAGCCTCGGGCGGAGTCCAGATGTAAGCGGCATCAACGTGATGCCGCTCGAACATGTCCAGCGCGCGAGACGGGGTGGCACTGACCGGGTTGACCAGCAAGCCGGGCAGGCGCACGGCGAGATCGTCGGCGAGCCCGGTCCAGTTGTGGCCGAACGTCGCCAGCCGCACGGTCGGCAGCATCTCGATGCCGGGCCGCCGCGGCGCTTCCCGGATGGAACTGAGCGCGTTCTCCACCGAGTGCAGCAGCTGGCTTCCGGCTGACAGGAGGGTCCAGCCCGACTGGGTCAGGCGTTCACCGTCGGGATCGGACTCGACCAACGTGACGCCGAGGCGGCGCTCCAGGTGGGCGATGCGCCTGTCGGCGACCTGTCGCGGAGTCTTGACCGCGCGGGCCGCGCCCCGCAGGTTGCCGTGCTTGAGCAACGCGCGTAGCAGAGCCAGATCGGCTCGGGCCGGGGGTTGAATCGGGAGCACCCCGAGCCGGTTGTCGCGGCGCAACGCGCCATCCGGTGCTGGGTGGCGTCCGTTTCCGTAGGTTACCGACACCACCGAAATGACATCTCGGTCCACGGTGAACGATTCTTGCCTCGAGTATCGCTCGTGTCGTCCGCGTGAGGATTACCGCTTCACTGCAAGCTAGAGTTACCCGTTTCGATGTTTGAATCAATCCCACCGTCCGAACTCATGCGCGGCTATAGCGCGGCCGTGCACTCTGTGTCCAGAACAGTGGTTTTCGTAAGCACTGTGATTACCGGTCTCCATCATCGAATGACTCCGGTCTGCACACGTCGTGCAGCCGTGCTGAAATCCGTCAACGAAACGTGCGAGAGCATGAAGATCGATGAGAGAAAGATGGCATGGCCGCACCACTGCGCGTGCTGATCTGTGAGCATGCGCTACTCGTACGGGATGGCTTGCGTACCCTGCTCAACGCCGAGCAGGGCATCGACGTTGTCGGCACGACGGACGACGGCCTGCACGCGCTGACCATGGCCTGGACGCACCGGCCCGAGGTGGTCATCACAGGGCTGAACCTGCGCGGCATCGACGGCGTCGAGCTGACCCGCCGGCTGTGCCAAGGCGCGTTCGATCCCGCGCCCGGGGTCATCGCGTTCGTGACGGTGGAGAGCCAGTCGAAGGTGGCAGACGTGGTGCGGGCCGGTGCGAATGGGGTGCTCACCAGCGATACGAGTCGCGAGGAACTGGCCACCACGGTACGGGTGGTCGCCCGCGGTCAGGCGATGCTCTCCCCGGGGATCACACAGCAGGTGCTGCAATGGCTGCGGGGTTGGGAGATGCAGCCGGAGGAGCAGCTGCAATCCGTGCTCCAGACGCTGACTCCGCGCGAGTACCAGGTCCTGCAGCTGACCGCCAACGGACTATCGGCCGAAGAGCTGGCCATCAAGCTGTCCATCCGGGTCGCGACCGTCCGCACCCACATCTACCGGCTGCGCTGCAAACTACAGGTGCAAGACCGAGCGCAGCTGGTGGCGTTCGCCTTCCGAGCCGGCCTGATGCGGCGGAGCGTGGCCAATCCGAGGACGGAGTTCGAAGCGCCCGCCGCGTTTGCGTCGTGAGGACGATCGCTGGTACCGACGACATCACCTGCCAGCTATGAGGCAGAGACAGGATGCGGTCCAAGCTGATGTGCAGCCACGGGGAGCGTCAGGCGTGCGTTCCACAACCGTTGGTAATGTGGCAGATGGTGGCGCAGATACCGTGCGAGCACTGGGTTGTTGTGGACGCCATGCGGGTACTGCTGGGTCTGTGCGCTAAAGCCCGAACTGGCGGCGGTCGACGCGTGCCATCGGCTCGTCCGCTCCCACTCGGGCAGAACGCCGGGTTGCCAAGCGAGCCTGCCAGGCAGGGGTGGTATGCCCACTGCTCCACAATATGCGGCCACGGTCTCGTGCGGTCGCCGGATCAGGTCCTCGGAGTCGATGACGACCGGTGCCCGGCCTGCCTGTATGGCGGCGGCGTCATAGATCTCGGCGAGCCGCTCGATACCTACCTCAGCACAGGTCAGGGCCGGATTCAGTGCGAAGTGCGAAGCGATCACGGGAGCCGGGTGCCGCAGGATGAATGTGTGGGTGGCCTCACGCAGAAACCTGCTGTTCGTCAGCAGATACGGGTAGTAGAAGTCGGTGGTGTCCTTGAAAAATACCGGCGTTTGGCGGGACAGGTCGAGGATCGCCTCGATGAGCTCGGGTTCGGAGCGAACCCGGTCGGACCCGACCATCGCTTCACCGAAGTCCATGCAATGGGAGAACGGTTCGTGAATGACCAAGAAGTCGCCACGCTCCACCATCATCCGCAGAAACGCGGTCGAGCGCGAGCGCGGTGCGCTCCATAGTGCCAGAATACGAGGCGGTGTAGTCATGTGGACTCCATGCGGCGACGTTATGCCAATCCGGATACAACGAGGTTCGTATGTCGCGGTGCTGTGCACCGAACTGGCGTCTCCCGGCTGGCACAATGTGTACGGTCTCTCGTCGAATCGTAGGCGACGACGGCTCGCCCGGTGAGGAGTTGGCAATGCGCACTCAGAACAGCAATGCGCGACTATACGTCGAACTGGAGGGTGATCGCGGCCCGACAGTGGTCTATCTGCACGGTGCCGGTTCCAGCGCGCGGACGTGGTCGTGGCTGCCGACGGGGGTCACGGCCGGCCGGGTCACCATGCGGGTCGACTTACGCGGGCATGGCCGTTCCGACCGTAGCTCCCGATACGACGTCCCGGGAATCGGCTCGGACATCTTGGCCGCACTCGATGCCTACGCTCCCCCGGGGCCGGTCACATTCGTCGGCCACTCGCTTGGCGGGGTCGTCGCGTGGTGGGTGGCGCAGTGCCATCCTCACCGGGTGGCCGCTGCCCTGCTGGTCGATCCCCCGTTGCTGCTCGGCAGCCGCGACGAGTTCGGCCGCTCCACGTTTCACACCACGTTCTCGCGCCTGCGCATGGGGATAGGGGACCTGCGAGCGTCCGGCTTGACCGCGGAGGGCATCGCTAAGCAGATCGGATGGCTGCCGGTCAGCCGCGACCCGGTCGTGCCTCTGCGTGAACACATTTCCGAGGACGCGTTGGAGGCGATGGCGTTCTCGTACCGCTGGCTCGACCTTGCCGTTCTCGACAGCGTCCTCAATGGACAGATGATGGCCGGCTTCGATCCTGCCCGGCCGCTCGGCGCCCCGGTCATTGTTCTGCGGGCCGAGCACGGGGCGGCGCTGACGGCCGAGCACGCGCTGCGCCTGGCCGACCTGCACCCGGCGGTCGACATCGTCACGGTGGCTGGAAGCGGCCACGGCATGCATGAGGAGCGGGCTGCCCGTCCCGTGTTCACCGAATATCTGGCCGAGTTCCTGGCCCAGCACGCCCCCATCGATGATCGGGTCGCCGCCGCCGCCCGTGTGTGAGGTACCCGCGAAAGGACCGCCATGAAATTGACCATCGACCGTGTGCTCGCTTGGCGGATGCGCAGACACTTTCTCGACCGCCCCAAGGGTGCCACCGCAGCGAGCATCGTGCGCCGTCTGTGCGGGGTGCAGGCCCAGGTCGCGAGTTCAGCGCAGCTGGCGATCGCGGTGAGGCAAGCCAAACCCAAGCCGGACGAGGTCGCGAAGGCGTTGGCCGCCAAGCAGATCATCAAGACGTGGGCGATGCGGGGTACGTTGCACTTGATCTCCGCCGACGACGCGGCGGCCTATCTGTCGCTGCTGGCCGCGCCGCGTACCTGGGAGAAAGGGTCGTGGCAACGCACGTTCGCCACGGCCAAGCAGATCGATACGATGGCCGACGCTGCGCAGCAGGTGCTGGCGGGCACCGTACTGACCCGCGAGGAGCTGACCGACGCGATCGTCCGCAAGACCGGGGACCCGTCGATCGAGAAGGAGCTGCGGTCGGGCTGGGGCACAGTGCTCAAGCCGTTGGCGTGGCAGGGTTACCTGATCAACGGCCCCAGCGATGGCAACCGTGTAACCTTCACCAGCCCGCAGACATGGCTACCCGGGTGGAAGGGCCTGCCCGAATCGGACGACGCGGCGCGGGTGGTGATCCCGGCCTACCTCGGGGCGTTCGGACCGGCGTCGAGCGGGACCTTCGACCAGTGGCTGATGCGTGGCGGCTCTTCGAAGGCGGCCCTGAAACGGTGGTTCACCGAGCTGGTCGACGCGGGCGAGCTGACCGCGGTGCATGTCGACGGGGAGCCGTCGTACGCGCGCACCGCCGACCTGGACGACATCGCCGGCAGCAAGCCGTTCGACGAGGTTCGTTTGCTCGACGCGTTCGACCAGTACGTACTCGGCCCGGGGACGAAGAATACCCAAATCATCGCGGCCAACCGGCGCGGGCAGATCAGCAAGACAGCCGGGTGGATCGCCCCCGTGGTGATAGCGGGCGGCCGGGTCGCCGGTATGTGGGAGATCAGTGGGAGCACGCTGAAGGCGAGTCTGTTCAAGGAGTCCGGCCCGGTGCCGGCCGACGGCATCGAGTCGGAGGCGCAGCGGATCGGGGCGTACTTGGGCACTGGCCTGAAAGTCTCGGTCAGCAAGGTATGACCAGACTCGCTATTTGACTGCGACAGAACGAATAACGTCCGCCCGCGCAGCCGCGCGGACATTACGTAGGCTCGATGTATGCAAAGCGATGAAATTGTCGGTGTCTCCGGCGATGCAGCAGTCGAGACCACTCTCGCCGGCATCTACGCGGACGTACTCGAGGTAGCCCGGATCGGCCTTGACGACGACTTCTTCCGTCTCGGCGGAAACTCCTTGCTGGCAACGAAACTTGCCGCGCGGATCGAGATCGACCTAGGCGTTCGGGTACCCGCACGCGCTTTCTACGAATGCTCCACTGTGGCCAGTCTGGCGCCGGTGGTGGCTCAAATGCGGGCCGATGGCGATCACGGAAATAGTCAAACCCCCCGTAGTGGCGACAATTGAAGGACGCGAGGCTACCATGCGGCTATCCGCGCCAGACAAGCAGATGCCCGACCTTGACGCGATCAACCTGATGGAGTCGCGGTTCTACGCCAACGAGCAACCGCACGCCGTCTGGGATTACCTGCGTGAGCATCGACCGGTCTACGGGCAGGGCCTTCCGGACGGAAGCGGGTTCTGGGTCGTTACCCGGTACCACGACGTGCGGCGGGTCCTGCGCAACCATCACGAGTTCTCGTCACGCCACGGCACCATGTTGTCCATCATCGACGTCGGCCTGGCCGACATCGCCTCCGATGTGATGATGCCCGATTCCGATCCGCCGGTACACGGGCGGCTGCGCGAACCGGTGGCAAGGGCGCTGGCTATGCGGGTGCTTGAGCAGCACGAGGCCCGCATCCGCCAGATCGTCCGTGGGCTGCTCGAACCGGCGCTGAGCGGTGAGGCGATTGACTTGGCCGCGGCGGCACTGCTTTTCCCGATGGCATTCACCGGTTTGCTGATGGGTGTGCCGGAGGCCGACTGGCCGTCGATGGCCCGCGCTACCACCCGCACCATCGCCTACGACGACCCGGATTACGAGCAGGGCAACCCGTTGGCCACGCTGCGGTCGGCGCATCATGAACTGTTCGCGGCGTTCAGCGCTGAGATCGAACGACGCCGGCGCCGGCACCGTGAACCGGACGGCTACGACATCATCGACATCCTGTTGTCGATGACTGTGGAGGGCCAACAGCTCACCGCCGAGCAGACCCTGATGAACTGCTATGCGGTGCTGCTCGGCGCCAACGTGACCACTCCCCATGCCGCGACCGCGACCGTGCTCGCCCTGGCCGGCGCGCCCGACCAGTACGACCGGCTGGCCGAGCATCCCGACCTGATCGCGTCGTGCGTGGAGGAGGGCCTGCGCTACTCGTCGCCGGCCATGCACTTCATGCGTTACTCCACAATGGACGTTGAGTTGGGCGGCGAGACAATCCCGGCCGGGAACCCCGTGTCGGCCTGGATCGCGTCGGCCAATCGGGACGGGAGCGTCTTCGACCGGCCGCACGAGTTCCTCATCGACCGTAACCCCAACCCGCATGTGGCGTTCGGGTTCGGGCCGCATTATTGCGTCGGGGCCGCTTTGGCCCGGGTCGCGTTGAACGCCTTGTTGTCCGAACTGGTTCGCGTGGCCGAACGGATCGAGCTGGTCGGGCCGGTAACCCATCTGCGCTCCACCTTCGTCGCCGGCTTCAAGCACGCGACCATCCGCCTGATCCCGCGGGAGCGGCCGCTCGACCTGACGCTGACGCGCCGGCGGGCCGTGGTCCCATGAGCACGGCAGTGAGTTCGTCGGTGAGATCGGCGGCCAACTGGCTGGAGCATCGAGACGAGGTCAGCGATCCCCGCATCCGGCTATTCTGCTTTCCGCATGCGGGCGGGTCGGCATCGTTCTACTCCGACTGGCCGCGCCTGCTTGCCCCTCAGGTCGAGACTGTGGCGGTCCAGCTGCCCGGTCGCGGCCGGCTGATGCGCGAGCCATTCTGCACCACGATCGCTGAGGCGGCGGACGCGTTGACCCCCTTGGTCGCCGACTCGTACCTGCCGGTGGTGCTGCTGGGCCACAGCATGGGCGCGATCCTCGCGTTCGAGGTGGCGGCCCGGCTCGACGCGCTCCGGCAGCCGCCGCTTCACCTCGTCTGCACCGCACGTCCGGCACCGTCGATCCCCAGTCCTGAGCGGCCGGTCAGCGGCGGTTCGCGCGGCGAGCTAGTGAACGTCCTTCGGGACTACGACGCCACCCCGCCCGAGGTGTTCGAGGACGATGAGTTACTGGACCTGATGCTGCCCGTGATCCGCGCCGACTTCCACATGATAGAAAGCTATCGCTGTGTGCCTGGGCTACGGGTCACCGCCCCGATCAGCGTCTTCGGTGGTACCGAGGACCCCGGTGTTCCGGTGGAAGCGATTCACGCCTGGTCCGGCCACACCAGCGGGTCATTCTCCGCGCGTTTGCTGCCGGGCGGGCATTTCTTTGTTACCCGGTACCGCGACGAGATCCTTGATGCGGTCAGGGATCTCGCCCGGCACGCCTGTCGTTGAAACGACGCCAATTCTCGATCGCTTCTGTCTACATTGTCTCGTCGGCCGTATCCGGCGTGGCTGCCGACCGCAACCACTCGTCCAGGTGCGCCTCTTCCCTGCGATCGTGGCCGCTAGCTCGGCGGCGCGATAACCCGCACACCACATCGGCGGGAACAGCGCTCAAGCACATGCTCCCGCCGATCTACTTTCAGGTCCAAACGGCTAACCGGCCACAGCGTCGGCCAGCTCACCCGGCGTCGGGTTGTCGTAGAGCACCCGCGCCGGGTGCGCCTCACCGAGCAGATCGTTCATTTGGGCCATCGCCTTCATGACCCGCACGGAGTTTCCGCCCAGGGCGAAGAAGTTGTCTTCCCGGCCGACCCGTCGCAGGTTCAGCACGCCGCACCAGATCTGGGCGATCGCCCGCTCCATGTCGGTGCGCGGTTCGACGTACCGGGCCCCGGCCGGGGACGGTGAGGTGATCAGCTCAAGAATCCGGCGCTCGTCCGGCTGACCGTCCAAAGTGTATGGTACCTCGGCGACCACGACGGCCCGCCCATTGCCGCCCAACGCCTTCCGGACCTCGTTGGCCAGGGCCGTCGGGTCGGTGTCCGGGTCGGTCGGGGCGATCGCAAGCAACAGCTCGGTCTCGCCGAGCTCGGACGGGTCGACCATGCCGAGCACCGACAGGTTGCCCGAGTCCAGACCGACGACGAGGTAAGGCTCGGGTTGGCCGATCGCCTCGACCAGGCAGCGCAGACCCTCGGAGACCTCCAGGGTCCGGAACCCGTGCAGTCGCACGGTTGCCGACGGCGCGTGCCGGCTCATCCCGACCTCACTCCAGATGCTCCAGGCGATGCAGTGCACCCGACGGCCCTGCGCACGTGCCCAGTCATCGGCGAACCCGTCCAAGGCGCTGTTGGCCGCGGCGTACGCGCCGAACGACCGGCCGCCAAACAGGCCGTTGACCGAGGAGAACAGGACGAGCAGCGCGTCCGGCCGGTCACGCAGCACCTGGCCGATCGCCCACGCTCCGGTGAGCTTGGGGCGCAGCATCTCCTGAAGCTGCGCAGTGGACTCCTTGTCCACCGCGTGTGCGGCCGGGTCGTCCCAGTAGGCGGCCACGGAGGCGCCGGCCAGGTGCAGCACGCCGTTGAGGGGTTGACCGGCGGCTGTCTCGGCCGCGGCGACCGCGGCGGCGAGGGCGGCGAGATCGGCCACGTCGCATGGCGTGTACCACACCTCGCCCAGCTCGCGCAGCTCGGTCAGGCGGTCTGCGACCGCGGCTTCGGGCGACCGTCCGATCAGGAGCAGCCGGGCACCGTACGCGGCAAGCAGATGCGCCGACAGCTCCAGCCCGATCCCGCCGAGTCCGCCGGTAAGCAGATAGAGCCCGCCCGGTTTGATACCGTCCGATGTGGACTGCTGAGCAGGTTCGAAGGTGCGCAACCGCGCGACAAGCCTTGTCCCGTCACGCACGGCGACCACGGCATCCGGCCCAGACCCGACCATCGCCATACCCAACTCGGCTGTGACCATCTCGGCTGCCTCTGACATAGCGCGGCATGCGTGGCCGGCGGCCGTGCGTGGTCGGGGCGATGGTGGTCGCCCGCCCTCGTTATCACCGTCCGGGACCGATCCCGATACATCCAGCATCCGGATCGGCGCTCCTTCAATGGCCGCGGTGCGGACCAGTCCGGTCAGCGCCGCCCGGCGTGGGTCGACCCGGTCCCCCGGGCGCGCCCATACTGCGTGGCTGGTCAGCACGATCAGTTCGTCGCCGGCTCGATCCCGTTCGGCGATCGCCCGCACGCATCGCTGCACTGACACCGGGCCGGTTGTGATTGCCGCGGTGAACTCGCCGACCGTAGCCGGTTGCGGCGCGGGTCCGTAGGCGAGTGCGTGCAGCACGGTCACCGGACCGCAGCCGCCGAGTAGCCGCGCGAAGTCGGACTCGTGGTCCGGGCCGACAGTTGCCACCCGAAGGTTGGGCAGGAGCCCGGTGAGGTGCTGGGCCAGCTCCTCCCCCGCCGAGCCCGCACCGACGACCAGCAGGCTGTCCCCGGTTGATGTCGCGCGCTGGGCGAGTGCCGGTGCCTCGGTCCATACCGCGGTGAAAACCCGTGTGGCGTCCGGTCCGGGTTCGGCATCGGCCATCGCCCCGGCCACAGACCGATCGGCGAACCGTCCGGCCTGCAGGGCCGAGATCAGCTCGGCCCGCTGGATCTTGCCGCTTGCGGTTTTGGGAAACTCGTCCTTGGTCACCGGGATCACCAGGTCGGGGCTGAGCCCCACGTCGGCGGCGAGCGCGGTGGCGATGCGGGAGGCGGTGCCGGAGTGATCGGGGTGGGAGGCGGCCGGTACGAAGAAGACCACCACTCGATCGGTGCCGTGGTCGGGGTCGTGCACCCCGCACGCGGCGACGTAGGTGACCTCGGTCCCGGGCACCTGCTCGGCCACCGACTCCAGGTCGGAGGTGATGTAGTTGGCGCCATTGACGATAATGAGGTCCTTCTCGCGCCCGGTCAGGGTGAGCGTGCCCTCGCGCAGGAACGCGAGGTCGCCGGTGTTGAACCAACCGTCGTCGGTGAAAGACTCTGCGTTGGCCTGTGGATTGGCGAAGTAGCGGTCAAGGATTGTCGCGCCGCTGATCTGTAGCCGCCCGACCTGACACTCGGGCAGGATCTCGTTGTCCGCGTCGACGATGCGCAGGTTCACACCCGGGATCGGGCCGCCGACGTTGGTCAGGGTGACCAGGTCGGTCTCGCGGTCGGCGGTGAATCGTAGCGCGCCTCCGATCGACCGCTTGTCCAGCGTCTCGGTGCTGACGTTCGGATGATCGCGGTCCATCCGCGAGTACGTCACTCCGGAGGATGTCTCAGACATTCCCCAGCAGGGCCGCATCGCCGAGCCGGGAAGGTCGTGCGGGGCGAGCAGCTGCAGGAAGCGCAGTGCGGTGCGGGCCACCACCGCCTCGCCCGCGTTACAGATGTTGCGCAGGCTGGAAAGGTCCCACGACCCGGCGGCGATCTCGTCGGCGTGGTCGTTGATCATCGCGAACGCGAAGTTGGGTGCCCACGTGTTCGTTGCCCGGAACCGGTCTGTCCAGTCGAGCCAGTTGAGGGGTCGCCCGACGAACGCGTCGGTGCGGGCGTTGACGTGATCGCAAGCGAGGAACACGTCGCGCATGTTGAACATGATGATCCCGCCGACGTGGTCGAGCGGCATCCAGTTCAGGGCCACGTCGTCCGCGGTGAAGTCGTTGGCCAGACAGGTGGAGTAGGTACGGGCCACGAGCGTCCGATGTGGATGCTGGACGCACTTGGGTATCCCGGTGCTACCCGAGGTGAGCAGGTTGACCGCGGGCTCGTCCGGATGCGGTTCGTACCACGCGCTGTCCCGGGCGGCGCCGGCCACCTCTTCGAACACCGCTGTCCGAAGTGGACCGCCCGGCCACTCCCCGGCCAGGGCGCTCAGTTCGTCGGCGACCGCGCGCTCGGTCATCACCAGTGGCCGGCCGAGCAGCTGCCAGGCGGCGTGCAGCTTGCGCACCACGGCGTTGTCCCGCACATACGACGGGGCCGGGCCGACCGGAGTCGGGAGGAACCCGCCGAGCACGCATGCCCAGAACGTGGTCACGAAGCGCCGGTTGTCGAGCAGCTGGAACAGCACCGGGTCGCCGGGCCGAAGGCCCATCGCCCGAAGGCCGCCGAGCACATGCTCGGCGTCGGCAAGCAGATCCGGGTACAGCTGCCGGTCGGTGGTTCCGTCGGCGAGCACATAGGTTGTTCCGCGGTCGGCGCCCAGCTGGGCGGCTCGGGCCAGCGCGGCGATCAGCGTGGCCGGGTAGTCCGCGGGCATCTGGAGGGCAGCACCGCGCACGAACGCCGGTGTGCTCGACCCGGCCACCAGTTGCGGTGTTGCAGGTGCTTCCATATTGGACTGTATTGGGCGCAGCCGCCGCCGCAGGATCGCTGCGGCGTCAGCAACGCCAGGCACGGTCTTCGCGGTAGCGACGGCACGCGCCCCGGACTGGTTCGTCCAGCTAGTGGAGTTCTCGTGAGTCATTGACCATCACCGACTTTCGTCTGTGCCCGCGTCAGGTCGGCGGCGATTTCGTCGGCCACCTCGCGTGCGCGGTGGTTGATGAAGAAGTGACCGCCGTCGATCATTGCCAGCCGGAAGTCGCCCGTGGTCTGCTGCTTCCACGCCACAAGGTCGGCCGGGTCGGTCCGGGGGTCATCGGTGCCGCCGAACGCGGTGATCGGGCAGGCCAACAGCGGCCGCTCGCGCACGGGATAGGTTTCCCAGAGCCGAAAATCCGCCCGCAGGACACTGGTCAGGTAGGCCATTAGGTCGTCGTCGGCGAGTACCTCAGGGGGTGCACCGTCGAGCCGGTCGAGCTCATGGCGGAAGTCGTCGGGCGGCAGGTCATGGATTGCCGGGTTGCGCGGGGCGAGAAACGGGGCCGCTTGCGCCGAGACAAACAGCCGCGCCGGCGCCACCCCGAACCGGCGGCTCAACTCCACGGCCAGTTCGAACGCGAGCAGTCCGCCACCGCAGTGCCCGAACAGGGCCATTGGCTGACCGAGATACGGTCGCAGCGCATGGGCCACGGTTTTGACGAGCCGGTCGAGGTCGGTCACCTGCGGTTCCCGTGCGCGGTCCTCGCGTCCGGGCAGCTGGACCGCGAGCAGCTCGACGTCCTCGGGCAGCAGGTCCGGCCAGCCGGTGAAGATCGAGGCCCCGGCGCCCGCGTAAGGTACGCAGACCAGCCGCGCCCGGGGTCGGTCGCACCGCGATCGTCTAATGTAGAGCGAATCGGCGATCAGCATGTCAGGCCTCGTTCCCTGCCGCGGAAAGGATGCGTTCGAGGATGCGCGCCAGCACGGGGACGTTGGCCCCGCGCAGGATCGCGTGGTGGTCGCCGGGCAGCGTGTGCACACTCGCGAGTGGACAGACCGAGCGCCACTGCGGTTCGGGTGAGGTGAGATCTCCCGCCCGGATCAGGTGCACCGGGCCCGCATATGGCCCGGGCCGGTACCGTAGGAGCGCAAGCATGTTGCCGCAGTAAATAGCAAATCGCTTTTGTACCGCCGCGGGGTCGAGATCGGACAGGAGTCCAGCCTCATGCACCGCGTCAACCACCGAGTCGTAGGTGCCGGTTGGCGATGGCACACCGGCCTGCGCGCACAGATCGGCGACGAACCCGGTTACCAGCCAGCGGTCCGAACCGATGTCACCGCTGTTGCCGACACCGTGCAGATACGAGTCGATAAGTACCACCGGCGGCTTGTGGCCGGTGCGTTCGGCGTGCTGCCGGGCCATCTCGTAGGCGACAACTCCGCCCAGCGACCATCCGGCAAACACCGGGATCGGGCCACCCGCTTGCTCCAATTCGGCCACGTATTGAGCCGCCATGGCCGGCAGATCAGTGGGCGGCGATTGTGCCTCGAACGCGTCCACGGTCCGGTCGGGTAGCGCGGTGGCCAGACCCGCGTAGCAGAACACCGAACCCCCGGACGGGTGCACCAGGGCCAGCGACGGCAGGGTGTCGCCACTCTGGATGCGCACCAGGCACGACCGGTCGCCCGTCACCGCGACGCGTCCGGCACGCAGCTCGTTTAGCCGCTCGGCCAAGTCGGCGATTGTCCGGTACCGGAAAAGCATGCTGACCGGCAACTCGACCCCCATGCTGCGGCGCAGCCCGTCGATGACCTGGATCGCGAGCAGCGAATGACCACCCGCATGGAAGAAGTCCTCATCGGCACTAATGTCGTCCCGCCCCAACACCTTCCGCCAGACCACGGCCACGCGCTCCTCGACCTGACCGCGGGGCCGGGAGGTGGTGTCGGCGACCGCGATCGGTGTGAGCACCGGTAGCGCGTCCCGGTCGAGTTGTCCGTCGCGTCGCAGCGGCAGATGGTCGATGAGGATCAGCTGTCGGGGTACCAGATCGCGTGGCAGCAGCCGCCGGGCGTGCGTGGCCACCTCCGCGAGCAGCTGCTGGGCTGCCTCGCCCGCGACCGCCGCGTCGGGCATGAGGTACGCGGTGATCCGTCCGGCATCGAACACGGCCCACGCGGCGGCGATCCCGGCCGCGCCGGCGAGAATGTCCTCGACCTCGGTCGCCTCGACCCGCACACCGCGGATCTCGCCCAGGGATTCGGGCGGGCCGAGCACCTCGACCACTCCGTCCGGTCCGACCCGCGCGAGCTGGCCGGTGTCGGGTATCGCCGGCGCTTGCGCTCCGGACAGGTGAAGCCGGCCGACCACGCCTCGCGGAACTGGAGTCCCGCTGTCGTCGAGGATGTGCACGCTTGTTCCGGGTGCGGGGTGGCCCACCCCCACGAGGCCGAGCCGGTCGCGTGGAGCGGGCCCGAGGGCAAGCACGTCACCGGTTTGCAGGCTCCACCAGTGTGCGTGTAGTTGGGCGAGCGGGTACCTGTTGGCAAAGCTGCGGGCGAGCCATCCGCCCATCGGCTCACCACCGCACAGCACGAGGCGCAGGCATGGCAGCGGCACCGGTTGCGTCAAGAGCATTGCCAGCTGGGCCGGCGTGGTCGTGAGCACCCCTGTGTCGTCGGGGATGTGCTTGACGATCCGCACATGCGCCCCCCAGGACAGCGGCCACAGCAGATCACGCACGGGATCGCCGGCGGGCGGTGCCTGCTGTGCCACGACCGTGCCCGGCAGCTGCGGGTAGCGCCGGGTCAGCCACGCCACGCGTGCGGTCAGCGCCCGGTGGCTCACCGCGGCCACCACCGGGTCGAGCGGTTCGGTGTCGACGCACAGGTACGCGACCGCGTCCGGATCCGCCGCGGAGCTGGTGGATTTGACTGTCGCGAGTGGACTGTCCGCGCCGGACTTCACGATGGCCTTGGCGCCGACCAGGTCGAGCACCTCGCTGATCTGTCCCGGTGCAGCGGCCGGGTCGACCACAACAAACGGGACATGCAGCGAAAGCGCGGCCAGTTGGGCGGCGGCCAGCTCGGGTGAGCGGTCCAACAGCAGGGCGATCGGTCCGGCACCGACCGAGGCGATCTGCGCCGCGTAGGCGTCCACGGTTGCGGCAAGCTCCCGGTAGCTGCACCGGCGGTCGTCGACGGTGATCGCCGTGGCGTCGGGGTGGGCGTCCACAATCCGGCGGAACCGTTGGCACAGCTCGGGTTGTGGGTCAACGGAGGCGACCGATGGAGTGTCCGCGGTGACCATCGCCAGCTCGCGCAGCGGCCGGTCGGGCTCGGCGCAGGCCAGGGTCAGCAGGCGTTCGTAGTGCCCGGCCATCTGCTCGATGGTCGCGGCGTCGAAGAGCTCGGCGTTGTAGTTCCAGCTTCCCGATACGGCATCGCCCTGTCCGAAGAGGTTTACCTCGATGTCGAAGCGCACGGTGCCGTTGTCCAGCGGCACGATGTGCGCGCTCATGCCGGGCAGGTGCGCCCGTTCGGCCTCGACCGCCTGGTAGTTGAAGACGACCTGGAAGAACGGCGAGACCGAGTTGTCGCGGTCGGGGCGCAGGTCGGCGACGAGCTTCTCGAACGGCACGTTCTGGTGGCTGAACGCCCCGGTCACGGTGTCGCGGGTACGGGCGATCAGCTGCCTGAGCGACGCGTGGGCGCTTCGCCGGCCTCGTAGTACCAACGTGTTGACGAAGAAGCCGACCACGTCGGCGACCTGACCGGTGGTGCGGCCGGCTACCGGTACTCCGACGTTGACATCGCTCTGCCCGGTGTAGCGGGCAAGCAGTTCGTGAAACCCGCCAAGCAGCGGCGCGAAGACGGTCGTGCCCTCCTGCGCGGCCAGCGCCCGCAGGCGGCGCAGCAACTCCTCGGGCATTTCGACCGGGTGCACGGCCCCGCGTACCTTGCGCGCCACCGGACGCGGCCGATCGGTCGGCAGCCGGAGCACCCCGGGCACCCCGGAAAGCTCCTGGCGCCAGTACCCGACCTCACGTTCGAGAAGCTCGCCCTGCAGCTGACGCCGTTCGTGGACGGCGTACTCAAGGTATTGGAAGGCAAGGGGTGTCGCATCGACCGGATCGCCGCCGCGGTACGCGGTGTAGAACCGGTCAAGGTCGCGGCACAGTATGCCGGCCGACCAGCCGTCGCACACGATGTGGTGGGTCACGAGGACCAGCAGGTAATCGGAGGGACCCAGGACCGCCAGGTGGGCTCGCAACAGCGGACCGGTGGCCAGATCGAACGGAACCGCGGCAAGCTCGCGGGCCCATGCCAGCGCGGCGTTGTCGGGGTCGGGGTGCGTGGACAGATCCCGGCGGTCGAATGCGACTTCGTTGCCCGGGGAACCGGCCGGCTGTATCCGCTGCATGGGGGCGGTATCCGTGGCAGTGAACACGGTCCGCAGGCTCTCGTGCCGGCGGACGACCGCGCTGACCGCCGCGCGCAGCGCGTCTTCGTGCAGCGGTGCCGTGATGCGCAGCGCGATCGCCACGTTGTACTCGGCGCTTGCCGGTACCAGCCGATCTATGATCCAGAGTCGTTGCTGGGCAAAGGATGCCGGCCCGATGCGGCCTTCCGCCTTGGCGCGTCGTTCGAGTAGCAACGCGGCCAGCGCCTTTCGCTGCGCGTCCATGTCGGTCATCGGTCCTCCGCTTCGAGTTCGTCGAAGAGTCCGTCGCGGAGCATGCCGGCGACTTCGTCGTCGGACCAGCTCTCGACCTGGGCGAGGATGTCGGCCAAGTCGGTGTCGCGTTGGTGCAGCGTGCTCAACGCCCGGTCGACCACCAACGCAAGCGCCGAAACGGTGGGTACCTGGAAGAACTCAGCGACCGGGACCTCTACCCCGAACACGGCTCGCACCCGCGGGATGACCCGGATCGCCTGCAGGCTGGTGCCGCCGAGGGCGAAGAAGTTGTCGTGCGGCCCGATCCGGGCCGACCCGATCAACGGGAGGAATACCTCCTCGACCAGCCGCCGCTCGGTCGGGGTCCAGGTCACATCATTGTCCACAGTGGACCCAAGTTCGGTGAGATCCACCTCGGGCAGGCGGCGCTCGTCGACCTTGCCGCTGGCCGTCAACGGGATCTCCTCGATGAGGACGATGTAGCTGGGCACCATCGCCTGCGGCAGGCGCGCGGTGAGACCGGTCCTCAGCGCGCCGACGTCCAGGGTCGTGCCCGGCCGCGCGGTCAGATAGGCGGCCAGGACCGTGTCCTGGCGGAGGTTGCGGATCGGGCGGACCACGGTTTGCAGCACATCGGGGTTGGCCAGCACGGCCGCCTCGACCTCGTCAAGCTCGATGCGGATCCCGCGGATCTTCACCTGACGATCCATCCGGCCGAGGAAGACCAGCTCGTGTCTATCCCGCCCACCGTCCCCCCATCCCACAACCCCTACTTCATTGCGCCAGATGGCCAGGTCCCCGGTCAGGTACGCCCGGGATCCGGGTGGCCCCAGCGGGTCGGGCCGGAACCGTTCCGCGGTCGACGCCGGCGCCCCCAGGTACCCGCGTCCGACCCCAAGGCCACCGATGGTCAGCTCTCCGGGTACCCCGGGAGGGGTCAATGCCATCTCGCTGTCGGTGGTGTACGCGCGCACATTGGTCATCGCCGCACCGATGGGTGGGCTGGTGGTCCACGTGCCGCTGCAGCGTTTGGCGACCACGGTGACGGTTGTCTCGGTCGGACCGTATCCGTTGTAAAACGCCCGGCCCGCGGCCCAACGCGTGGTCAGTTCACCGGTGAACGCCTCGCCGCCGACGAAGGCCACCCGCAGGTACGGATACCGCTCGGCGGCGAGCAGCTCCATCAACGCGGGTGGGAGGTCGACGACCGTGATGCGCTGCTCGACAAGTACCTTGTCGAGCAGATCGAGCGAACGCCGCTCGTCACTATCCACAATGTACAGTTGTGCGCCGTTGAGCAGCGCACCGAAGATCTCAAACACCGAGACGTCGAAGCCGAACGACGCGAACTGCAGCAACCGGTCAGCGCTGGTCAGGTGGAACATGTCGCGGACGGTCTGGATGAAGTTGGTGACGTTGCGGTGTTCGATGAGCACACCTTTGGGCCGGCCGGTCGTGCCCGACGTGTAAATGACGTACGCGAGGTTCTCCGGCGCCGACTCGGCTGCGGGGGCATCGACCGGACCGGCGGCCAAGGCGGCCGCCGCGGCCGGCTCGTCGATCGCCACGGCCCGCCAGTCCCCCACCGGCAGGCGGTCGGTCAGGGCGGACTGGGTAAGCACGATCCCCGCCCGCGAGTCGGCCAGAATCGCTTCGATCCGGGTCTTGGGGTGCTCTGGATCCAGCGGCACATATGCCGCTCCGGATTTGAGGACCGCGAGCACGGCGGCGATGGCGTCCGGACCTCGGTCGAAGAACACCCCGACGAGGCACTCCGGCCCCGCCCCCAGCGCCCGCAGGTGGTGGGCGAGCTGGTTGGCCCAGCGGTCAAGTTCGCGGTAGGTCAGGCACCCTTGGCGCGATACGACGGCGGGCTCGTTGGGCTGGGCGGCGACCGTGCGCGCGAACCAGTCGTGGATGGTGGTGGCGCTGCGGGGCGCGTCGGTGAGGTTGAGGTCGGCGATCCACTGCGTCTCGGCTCGGGTGGCCAACGGCAACCGGGTGTGCCGGGTCGCCGGCTCGGCCACCGCGACGGCGAGCAGCTCCAGGTACCGGTCGAGCATGCGGCGCATCCCTTGCCGCCGATACAGTGTGGTGGCGTAGGTCAGTGCGACCTGCGGCCGATATCCTAATTGGACGCTGAGCAGCACCTCGAACGTGGTGGCACCGGTGTCCAACGCAGACATTGAGAGGGCGAGCCCGCCGACCACGCGGGTCGCGTCGGTCGTTTCGCGGACCTCGAATCCGATCGGGGTAAGCGGGAGCCGGGAGGCGTCGCGGGCCGGTCTGGCCACGCTGACCAACAGCTCGCTGAACGGCAAAGCGCCGTGTTGCAAGGCCCCGGTGCGGGCACTGTGCACCCGGGCGACCACCTCGGCGAAGGTAGCCGCGCCGGTCAGGTCGGTGCGGACAGGCACGAGGTTGCCGCAGTCGCCCACGACACGGTCGACCCCGGCCGGCTCCCTCATCCGCGTCGGCAGGCCGATCAGGATGTCGTCGCGCACCGCGTACCGGGACAACAGCACCGCATACGCGGCAAGCAGAACGTCGGTCGGGCTGACGCCGAGCCGCTGGGCGGCCGTCGACACCGCGGCGGCAACTGCCGCGGGCATGTCCTGCCGGACGGTGGCGGCTGCCAGATCGACCGTACGAGGACGCGGCAGGTCGGCCATCACCTCCGTGGTCTGCCAGCCGCCCAGCGCCGAGCGCCAGTAGGCCAGCGCTGGCTCGACCGCGTCCCGGTTGGACAGCCAGGCCCGTTGCCACGCCGCGAAATCCGAGAACGTGGTCTTCGGCGGGTCGACCGGGAGCTCCTGCCCGGACGAGAAGGCTTCGTATCCGGTGGCCAGGTCGTCGAGGACCAGCTCCATCGACTCCGGGTCGAACACGAGGTAGTGGGTAAGCCACAGCAGGACGTGATGCCGGTCGGCCAGCTGGAACAACCGCAGCCGGACCTGCGGGCCGTTGTCCCAGTCGAAGCCCTGACGCAACTCCCGCGCGACCGCTTGCGCGACCGCCTCCTGAGCGTCCGATGTGGACAGATGACGCAGGTCCTCGGAGACAACGGGTTGCGCTGGCCGCATGCGCACCTGGCGGACCGCGGTGTCGCCATCGGTCGGCATTGTCGAACGCAACACCTCATGGCGCGCGAACACCCGCTCGACCGCCGCCGTCAGCGCGGCCAGGTCGAGCTCACCGGTCAGGTCGACCCGGTACGCCAGCTCGTACCCGTACCCGCCACGGTCGGCCAGCTTGTGGACCAGCCACAGCTGCTCCTGCCGGGACGAGACCGCAACCACACCCGCATCTGCGGCACCCTCGTGCACCTGTTGCAGAAACGCCACCCGGCGGTCTCTTGGTATAAGCCGCAATCGTCGAAGCAACTCGTTATTCTGCGCCATCTCCGGCGACCTCCGGGCAAGCTCATTCACCGACGGCGTCCGTTGAGGCGATTACAATTTCGGCCTTGACCGGCGGTGAATACTACTGGATTATCAGTCTCGCGCAAATCATGTCCGTGAATGTCGATAGTCATTCTAGCTACGACTCGACAGTCGAGTTATGCAGCTTTCAATCCAAGGAACGGAACGAGTGGCATGGACTTTGACGTTGCGCCTTCGACCAGGGCAATCCGCGAAGAGGTACGGCAACTGTTGCGATCGGCCACCGCGCAGCGGTTGTTACAAGAGGTGGCCGAGCGAGCCGACGGTGTGGACGGCGACGTCCGGCCGCTCTACCGCCTGCTGGGACAGGAAGGGTTGCTGGCCGCCAGCTGGCCACCCGAGTACGGCGGCCGCGGGGCCGAGTTCCCGGCGCTGGTGGCCGTCGCCGAGGAGATGGCGCGCGCCGGACTGTCACAGCACCTGTACTTCATCTCGGTGCAGATCGTCGGGCGGCTCATCCTGGAACGCGGCACCTTGGCGCAGCGGCAGCGTTTCCTGCCGGCGATGGCCCGCGGCGAACGATACATGTGCATCCTGTTCACCGAACCCGAGACCGGGTCCGACCTTGGCTCGGTGGCGACGCGGGCGATCCGGGCCGACGGCGCCTGGGTGGTCAACGGACACAAGAAGTACAACTACAAGTCCAGTTACGCCGACGTCGCCCTGTGCGCCGTCCGCACCGACGACACCGCCAGCCGGTATGAGGGCGTGAGTCTTATCCTGTTGCCGCTCAACGCTCCTGGTGTGACGGTGACCCCGTTCGCCACCATCGCCGACGAGCACTTCCACGACGTGCAGATCAGCGACGTGAAGGTCGACGACGATGCGTTCCTCGGCGCGCCCGGCCAGGGGTGGTCGCTGATCAGCTCGATGTTCGCCGGCGAGCGCAGCGGACTTGACTACTACACCCGCGGACTGCGCTGGATCGAAGCGGTGCGTGAAACCCTGACCCCGGATGACCAGCGCGACGACCAGCGCGACGACCAGCGCACGGCCGAGCTGGGCCGTCATTGGGCGCGGCTGGACGCGAGCCGGCTGCTGGCCACCCGTGTCCTGCAACGCCTGGCCGATGGCGACCCCGACGTGAGCGAGGCGTCGTTGTCGAAATGGCACGGCAGCGTGTCGGCCCAGAACGTGGCTTGGTGGGCCACACAGGCGATCGGACTGCCCGCGCTGACCCGCGGCCATCCGGCCGGCGACGTACTCGAGGACGCCTACCGCGAAGCGGCCGGCATGACCATCTCCGGCGGTGCCTCTGAAGTGCTTCTTGACATGGTCGTCAACGCCAAGCTCATCGACAACTGAAAGGCGCGCAATGAATCTCAACCTTGACCCACTGCAACAAGAGTTCGCCCGCGCCGTGGCTGGGATCCACCCCGACTCGGCATGGACCGATCTCGCACGCATCGGTGCGTTCGCGCTCGGCCTGCCCCTTGGCGCCGGTGGACTCGACCTCGGCCTCGGCGCGCAGGTGGTGGTCGACTTGGCGCTCGGGGCCACACTGCGACCGGTACCCGGCTATCACGACACGTTGCTCGCCGGTGACCTGTTGTCCCGCCTGCCCGACGCGCGTGCGGCGGAGCTGTGCAAGGCGCTCGCCGAGGGCGAAATCCGAGCCGTTACCGAAGGTGTCCACAGTGGACCGTGCGGCTGGCTCGACGACACCGGCCACCTGCACGGGGTGACCGGTCTGCTACCCGACGCCCCGTGGTCGCTGGTGGTCCTGCGCACCCAGCGGGATGTACTAGTGGTGGTCGACCCGCACGCAAAAGGCTGTACCAGCGAACGGGTCCAGACGGTGGCCGGCCAGGCGGTGCGGCTCACGTTCGCCGGGGCACCTTGCCTGGTCGTCTCGGTCGAGCCACCCGACCTCGGGCCGGCAATCGCGGCCGCTCGCATCCGGCAGGCCGCCTATCTGAGCGGGATCGCCTGCACGGCAATCGATGCCGCCGCCCAACACGTGCGCCGACGCGAGCAGTTCGGCCGGCGGCTCATCGAGTTCCAGACCGTGGGCCACCGACTCGCCGCGCTGGTCGCCGAGGGCGATGGGCTCACGCTGCTCATCCACGAGGCGGCATGGCGGATCGACACTGGACGACCGGTTGGCGTGCAGGCTCCGCAGGCGCTGGCGGCCGCGGCCGAACACGCGCTCGCCGCGACCCGGCTCGCCGTCCAGCTGCACGGGGCGCGCGGCATCGTCGCCGGCTCGGCGCCCGCGTCTGCCTTCCTGATCGCCGCGGTCGAGGCGGTCCGGCTCGGTACCCCGGACGCGTTGTGGCGCGAAGCCGGACAACACCGCATCGCCGAACGCCACGGCTGGGATGACGAAGGACCTGTCTTCACCACTGACGAGCTGGAGTCGGCGCCGAGCGTGGTGTGAGTGCGTCGAATTCCCTTCAGTGGCGGGGGAATCACGCATAACAGCACCGCATCGTTGGCCGATAACCTCAGCGGGTACCAGAAAAATGTTCTGGGGAGGATGCAGGTGACGGGTCCGACCGCAAGTACCGATCTCAAGTCCCGGCTGCTCGCTCTCAGCCCGCAGCGACGGTTGTTGGTGGACAAGCTGTTGGCGCAACGCAGGCCGGCGGCCGACCCGACCGCGGCCGACCTGAACGCGGGCAGCCGGATCGAAAGACGTGCCGGAACGCGCGACAGGTTCCCGGCGTCGTTCGAGCAGGAACGTCTGTGGTTCATGGATCGGCTGGTCCCCTTCCGGGCGGTCTACTACATCCCGACCGCGATCCGGTTGAGCGGGCCACTCGACGCGACCGCGCTGCAGCGCGCGTTCACCGCCGTCGTCGCACGGCATGAGGTGCTGCGCACGGTGCTCGCCGACGAGGGGGACGGCTGCACCCAAGTCGTGCTGCCCGCAGGCGAGGTACCCCTTCCCGTGGTGGACCTTCGCGGCGAACCCGAACCGGCGCAAGCGGTCGACGACCGCGTGCGGGCATCCCTTGCCGAACCGTTCGATCTCGGTACCGGCCCGCTGCTGCGCTGCACGCTGTACCGCATCGGCGATGACGATCACGTGCTGGTTATCGTGCAGCACCACGTCATCAGCGACTACTGGTCGCTGGGCATCCTGCTCAACGAGCTGGCCGAGTTCTACCGCGGTGGCACTACCCTGCCGGAGCTGCCGATCCAGTATGGCGACTTCGCCGAATGGCAACGGCGCGAGCTGTCCGGCAAGAGACTTGAAACGCTGCTGAGCTTCTGGTCGGACCACCTTGACGGCGCGGCACCTCTGCTCAATCTTCCGGTGGATCGCCGGCGCCCGGCCACCCGCACGGCCCGCGGACTGTTCCTGCCCGTGCGGTTTGAGCCTGCGCTCGTCGACGCCGCGGCCGAGTTGGGTCGCCGCCACGGGGCCACGTTGCACATGACGATGCTCGCCGCCTACGTGGCCATCCTCGCCCGCTACGTACCGGATCAGGACATTGTTGTCGGTGTACCGATCGCCGGTCGGGGAAGCGCCGATGTCCAGCCGCTCATCGGGTATTTCCTCAACTGGCTGCCGCTGCGCTTCCAGGTCACCGACGACCCCACTTTCACCACCCTGCTCCAGCGGGTCCGGCAAGCATCGGTGGACGGGTACGCCCACCAGGACCTTCCGTTCGAAAAGCTGGTGCACGACCTGCGACCCGAGCGCGACCTGCGCACCACACCCATCTTCCAGACGTCATTTAGCCTGCGCGACGCCAATCCTGAACCACCCGGCCTGCCCGGGGTAAGGTCCTCGTTCTTCCCGCTGACCGGCTCGGCCACACACTTCGACTTGATGGTCGAGCTGTGGCGTGAAGGCGATGCGGTGGTGGGCAACCTCCCCTACGACGAGGAGCTGTTCGATCAGTCCACTGTGGAGCTTCTGGTGGACCACCTAACCCAGCTGCTCAACGAAGCGGTGCGTACGCCTGACCGTCCGATCAGCGAAATTTCGCTTGCCGCCCCGCTGATCGCAGCGGTGGCCAGGTCCGCCCCGCCCGCCCACACCCTGCCCGAACTGGTCGCTGAGCATGCCGCCCGTACCCCGCAGCGCATCGCCGTCACATGCGGCGAAGACCGGCTCAGCTACGGTGACCTCGAGCAGCGGGCCAACCAGCTGGCTGCGCTGCTGCGCTCGCGCGGTGCCGGGCCGGGCACGCTGGTCGGGATATGCCTGGAGCGCTCCGTGGAGATGGTGGTGGCCGCCCTCGCGGTGACTCGCACCGGGGCGGCATACCTGCCGCTCGACCCCGACCATCCACCGGCCCGGCTGGCATTCATGCTCGCGGACGCGACTCCGGTCGCCGTGATCAGCGAGCGAGGACTCATCGAGCGGCTTGGCCCGGACGCGCCACCGATCGTGTCGCTTGACGACGACCGCGACCTGATCGCCGGCCAAAGTGCGGATTCCCTTGGCACAAAAGGCGATCCAGACGCACCCGCTTACGTCATCTACACGTCCGGGTCGACCGGGACACCCAAGGGCGTGCTCGTCACGCATGCCAATGTGGTCCGGCTAGTCACGACCACGCTTGACCGGTTCGCTTTCACCGCCGACGACGTGTGGACGGTCAGTCACTCGTTCGCTTTCGACTTCTCCGTCTGGGAGATGTGGACCCCCCTGCTGACCGGAGCCCGTGCGGTCGTGGTACCCCGATGGGTGACGCGGGCACCCGACGCGTTCGCCACCCTGCTGATCGACGAGGGGGTCACCGTTCTCAACCAGACCCCGTCGGCGTTCGCGCAACTGGCCCGGCTCATCATCGATCGCGACCTGCGGCCGACCGCGTTGCGTCTGGTCATCTTCGGCGGGGAGGCGCTCAACCCCGCGACGCTTGCCGGCTGGCTCGACCGTTTCGGCGACGACCATCCGGTACTGGTCAACATGTTCGGCATCACCGAGACCACCGTGCACGTGACAATCCGGCGGCTGCGCCTGGAAGACCTCGCTGCCGCGGTCTCGCCCATCGGCGTACCCATCCCCGATCTGCAGGTGCATGTGCTGGATCGCCACGGCCGGCCGGTACCGGTCGGCGTTCCGGGTGAGATGTATGTGGGCGGGCCGGGAGTCGCCGACGGGTACCTTGGCCGTCCCGGCCTGACCGCGCAACGCTTCGTCCCTGACCCGTTCTCCGGCGTATCGGGATCGCGGCTTTACCGCACCGGCGACCTGGCCCGGCGGCTTCCCTCAGGCGAGCTTGGCTACCTTGGCCGGGCCGACCAGCAAGTGAAGATCCGCGGGCACCGGATCGAGCCCGGTGAGGTGCAGGCGGCCCTGCTTGCGCTGCCGGCGATCCGTGCGGCGGCGGTGATCGCCCGCGACGACGGCAACGGCGAGCAGCGCCTGGTCGGGTACGTGGTACCCGAGGAAGGCAACCAGGTGCGATCGGCCGAGATCCGGCGGGCGCTGCGGACCAGCCTGCCCGACTACATGGTGCCCTCCGTCGTTGTCGAGCTGGAGTCGATTCCGTTGACGGCGAACGGAAAGCTCGACCAGCGACGGCTGCCCGCGCCGACCGTGCAGGCCGCCGCCACCACCGTCGAACGGATCGCCCCCCGGACACCGGCCGAGCAGGCGCTCGCCGAGATCTGGTGCGAGCTGCTCGGGGTCGCAAGCGTGTCCACTTCGGACACCTTCTTCGACCTCGGTGGACACTCGCTCATGATGATCCGGCTGTTGGAGCGGATCCGGCAGCGGATGGGGGTCGAACCACCGCTGGCGACGCTGTTCGTCGACCCGAGCCTGGCCGCGATGGCGGCCGCGGTTTCGCAGGCATCCGCCGTCTCCTCGTTCGAGGCCACCGACGCGGACTACTCCGAACTGCTGAGCGCGCTCTCCGACGACGAGGTAGCGGCGATGTTGTCGGAGTTTGAGGAGAGGTGAGTGTGCGCCATGTCGGAGTTGTCAGCTCAGATCGCACCGATGTCCTACACCCAGGAGCAGCTCTGGATCGCCGAGCAACTCGACCCGGGACGCGGGCTGTACACCGAGTCGGTCGCGATGCGACTGACCGGGCCGATCGACCTGCCCGCCGTGGAGAGCGCGCTCGCACGGGTGCTGGACCACCACGAGATTCTGCGGACGGTCTTTCCGGTCGTCGATGGCGACCGGTACAGCAAATCCTGCCGCAGGTGGCGTTGCCACTGCAGGTGGTCGACTTCGGTGAGCTGCCCGAGCCGGCCTGCGGCCCGGCATTCGGTGAGCTGGCACGCCAGTTCGTGGAGCGGCCGGTCGACCTCATCGCTGGCCCGCTGTTCCGGTGCCTGGTGGCCAGTGCGGGCCGGGCCGACCACATCCTCGTCCTCGCCCTGCATCACCTGGTGTGCGACGGCTGGTCGGCTGAGATCGTCGTGTCCGACCTGCAGCGATCGTACGAAAAAGCCCTCCGCGGTCAGCAGGACACTGCCGCGCCCGGCCCGATCCAGTTCGCCGATTTCGCCGTCTGGGAACGCGAAATCCTCGGTACAGGGCTGCTCGACCACCAGCGCGACGCTTGGGTCCGCACCCTGGAGGGCGCACCGCCGGCCCTGGAGTTGTGGCCCGCGCGCGAACGACCGGCAGCCAAGGGCGTCGCAGGCAGGCGGGCAGAGTACACATGGGACAGTGGGCTCGGTCCAGAGCTCACCCAGCTGTGCCAGCGCAATGGGGCTTCGCCGTTCAACGCTGCCATGGCCGTCTTTGCCGCCGTAGCCAGCCGCTGGTCGAGCCAGTCGGACTTCGTCGTGGGGACACTGGTCGTCAACCGCGCCCGCTCCGAGCTGGAGCCGGTGGTCGGGCAGTTCGCCAACACCGTCCCGGTGCGGCTGAACACCTCGGGCGACCCAAGCTTCGAGGAGCTGCTACTACGCGTGCGGGATCGCACGACGCAGGCGATCGAGTGCGGGTCGGTCCCTCTCCAGCAGATCATCGAGGCGCACCGGCCTGACCGCGATGCCGGCCGCAACGCACTCATCCAGCATCTGTTCCTGGTCAAGGAGGCGCCGGTCCGGATCGAAACGCTGGGCCAGGCCAGGGTCACCCCGTTTGAGGTCACGCGCCGCCGCGGCCGGCTCGACACCATCATCGAGGCCGACCTTGGACACGACCTTTCACGGGTGTGGGTGGAGTACGACACGGTGCTTTTCACCGGCGAGGCAATCGACCGCTTCGTGGCCGACCTGCGCCGGACCCTGGCCGCCTGGGCGGCCAACCCTGCACTCCGCCTGTCCGATCTGTCCACGATGGACGGTCCACCGGATGTCGCGCCGGCGGTTGCGCCGGCCTCCGGTCCGACCCAAGCGGTTCCGACTGTCACCGCCGCGGCCGCACCGGCCAGCGATGCCCGCAGTCCGCTGGTGACGGTTTTGGCGCAGATGTGGGCCGAGCTGATGTCATGCGACACCGTCGATCTGGGCGACGACTTCTTCGCGCTGGGCGGGCAGTCGATGCTCGCGTCGCGGCTCGTCCAACGGCTGCGGGATCTGTTCGACATGCAGGTGCCGCTGCGTACCCTGTTCGAGTCGCCCACCCTGGGCGAGTTCGCCCAGCGGCTGCGTGAGCTGAACCCGGGCCTTGAGGAGTCGTTGGGCCGGCTGCTCGCCGGGTCCGAGCACCTCGACGGCTCCGAGCACCTCGATAGTTCCGTGCACCTCGATAGTTCCGTGCACCTCGATAGTTCCGTGCACCTCAACGGGTCCGTGCACCTCAACGGCTCCGTGCACCTCAACGGCGAGACACGGCCGGACCACTTCGCCGCCAAGCCAACCGGCCCGGTGCAGACCGAGCTGTCGAGCGCGCAGCTTCAGCTGTGGCTGGCCGAGCAGGTCCGCCCAGGACAGCTGACGCACACGATTCCGCTGACGCTCAGCGTCACCGGCGCACTCGACCCGGACGCGCTGTGCCGCGCGCTCAACGCGGTCGTCGAACGCCACGATGGTCTGCGGGCCACATTCAGCGAGCAGGGCGGGCGCCCGGTACAAAACATCGCAGCCCGGCTGGAGCTGGAGGTGCCGCTGATCGACCTGAGTGACTTGCCCGATCACCAGCGTCAATACCGCGCGGCCCAGGTGCGCGATAGGTTCGGCTCGACCGGTTTCGACCTTGCCGCCGGCCCGCTGCTCTACGCACAGATTGTGCGGTACTCCCCGCGTCAGCATGAGATCCAGGTGGCATTTCACCATCTGGTCACCGACGAGGTATCGATGACCATCTTCGCCCGTGAGCTGACTGAGCTCTATCGGGCCGATCTCGAACAGCGGTCACCGGAGCTGCCGGCGCTCACCGCGAACATGGCCGATTACGTGGCCTGGGAGCGCGAACTGCTCGCCACGGGCGAATCGGCGCGCCTGTCCTCGTTCTGGCGACGCGAGTTGCGCTCGGCCCCAAATCTTGAGTTCCCCGCCGACCGTCCCCGCCCAGCCGAGTTGACCTTCGACGGCACATTTCTCGACATCGCCGCCGAAGTGTCCACATTCGACAAACTGGCCGAACTGGCCCGCCAGCTACGGACCACGTCCTTCGTCGTGTACACCGCTACGGTGGCGGCGATGCTGCATCGCCGCACCGGCGCCGCCGACCTGCTCATCGGGGCACCGTGCGAAAACCGCATGATGCCGGGCAGCGAGCACCTGATCGGCTGCTTCCTCAACGTGTTGCCGCTTCGCATCGACGCGTCCGGCGACCCCAGTCTGGGCGAGCTGATCGGCCGCGTGCATGATGCGTTCATCTCGGCCTACGACCACCAGTCGCTACCGTTCGCACGCATCGTCGAGGCGGTGCAGCCTGAACGGAAGGCGGGTCGGCTGCCGTTGGTACAGACCACCTGCGAGCTTCAGCTGGCCGGCTGGCTCCCCTTCGACCTGCCCAACGCCCGCGTGCAGTACGCGTTCGTCCCACACGGAACCGCCCGCTACGAGATGGCCTTCCACGCGATGGTCAAGCCGGATGCGGTGTTCCTCGGGCTTGAGCTGAACACCAACCTGTGGGACACCTCGACCGGGTACCGCTTGCTGGTCAAGCTGAACGAGCTTCTGCGGACAGTAGCGACCGACCCAGCGCGACGACTGTCCACTGTGTAGTCCCGACCCACCCGAAGAGAGGGTAACCATGCACGAGGATTCCGACGACCGCCGCTACGACGTCGTCATCAACGATGAACTGCAGTACTCGATCTGGCTGGCCGACGCCGAGCCTCCGGCCGGCTGGAACCGCACCGGTTTCGCCGGGCTCAAGGACGACTGCCTTGCCCACATCGCGACGGTGTGGACCGACATGCGGCCACGCAGCTTGCGCGAACGGCTGCAAAACGCGGTCTGAATCTAA